>FWWL01001504.1_pt1 | contig 54744 bp, 58 predicted proteins | sample 2228331 | NCBI WGS metagenome assembly FWWL01 (sample SAMEA103939775, study PRJEB20133) | metagenome | reverse complement strand
AATTAAATACAATGCATCATTTTTTAATATCGATATTTTTTTAAAATAAGCTAATAAAGTTGTTCCGTACAATAAAAATAAGTATAATGCGCTCGTAACTGCTGTCATTCTAAATAGAGCATTGAAAACTGCCGAAAATAAATCATAGCAAAAAAACAAAATTATGCATAGATTAGTTCTATCTACTTGTATCCGCAGTTTTTTATTATTTCCCAGCGAAACAACCATTGTATTTTCACCTACTCCCTTATTTCTTCCTTATTAAATGAAGGCGGTAAACTCCAATTACTTGCATTACCAATTTGATAAACGTTTTTAATTGGAAATCCAGTTTCAATGATAAAACCAAGTTATTGAGAGAAGATACACCGTACAATTCTTGCTGTTGAGCATAAAATTCCAAAAACTTTGCTTTTGATTTAGGATACAGTCCATATATTTCATGATGCTTATCAAGTAACATCTGCCCAGCCGTGAATCCTTTTCCAGGATTTGTAGACAAGCTTTCCCCATCCACATAACGTGTGACAAGTACTTCATTAACAAAGCTAAATCTAAATTTTTCTACCATTCTTATTCCCAAGTCCCAGTCTTGGAATCGAGGAAATTTTTCATCAAACTTTATCTGTTCAAAGCACTCACGCTTTCCCACCAGAAGCTGCGTACTAATAAAGCTATGAGCTAATTCGCGCTCTAATGTTAAATCCTTACTCGAAAACTTTTCATCATGGAATTCTTTCTTTTTACCAGACGATACATATTCTGTTACCATCCGGCAAATGCTTAAATCATCCCCACTTTTCAACAAACTATCCATCTGCTTTTCAAGTTTTTTTGGAAACCAATAATCATCACTATCTTGAAATGCAATATACTTTCCCATAGACATATCAATGCCTATATTGCGAGCATGACAAGCACCCTGATTATTAGGCAAACGAATATACTTGATACGTTTATCAGTGTACTCCCGAATCACTTCTTCCAGATTATCTGTAGACGCATCATCTACAATAATTAACTCTAAATCACTCCAAGTTTGATTTAACACACTATCAATGGAACGTTTAATTATGGAAGCCCTGTTGTATGCGGGAATAATAACTGTTACCATCATATACTTCCTCCGTTGAATTTTATAACTTCTTCATTTTTACTTTCAAATAAAAGGTTGCATTCAAACCTTTGTTATTGAAATTAATGTAGTTCTTATCAAGCAATAACTTCTGGCTATCTGAATTACTTTGATAGTCACAGATTGCATCCGTCAATTTCTTATAGTCCGGTACCATCTGATCTCTATATCCTTTATTTAATTCCTGTATCTGTCTCTGGATTTCGAATTTATAGATGTACTTATGAATCTGTATGAATTTAGCTCGTATACCTGTTCCAATTCCTGCGACATTATTCCCGTGCTGACGATAGCTAATGTGGCACTGTTCATCAATCACAATATTTCCGCCCAGAGATAGGCAAACCTTGAAAATCCAGCTGTCATGCATCAGCATAAAGCTAGGCTCATACTCCATCAGCTTGTCAAGTAGACATCTATTAAACACTGCAGTACATCCAGCGATATCACTGATAACATAGCGTGTAGGAAAACTACGTTTCGTATTTAAAGTGTGATTAGCAATAAAAGACAAGTCTTGGTCAACAAGTCTCTGCCCGCAGTAATAAAGCGCAGGAACTATGGCAGGCAGTTTTTCAAGTGCTGCTATAGCAATTTCTAACTTATTTTTATCCCACACATCATCCTGATCACAGAACGCATAGTAAGGACTATCACTTTTCGATGCTGTTGTTAACAAATGGTAATAACCTCGTTGAACATTTACATGTTCCCCGTTATACCATTTTAATTTTCCTTCTTCTTGCCATTTGTCAAGTATTTGATGAGTCCTATCACTTGAACCATCATCACGAATTAATATTTCAAGTTGAACGTTCTTTTGTTCTATAAGGCTTTGAAGCTGTTCATCTAAATATTCTTCTCCGTTGTAAGTTGCCATAACGACAGTTACCTTAGACATCTGTTCCGGCTGATGTACTTTCATTAGTTGGCCACAGTCCACAGGAATGACATACAATCGTCTTATCCCATCATGTGTAGAATCAATACAAATTTTGTTTCCAGCATGATTCCATCGAGGATGTAAATCACAACGGCAATCATTGTCGTATTTGAATGGTGCAAATACTCTTGCAATACGCTTTGCAACACCCTGTATCCCACCATCCTCAGTACATAGATATGTAGATGCCAGCCTCTTACGGTTCGGATAAGTGTCTGTTATAATATACTTACCATCCAGCGAATAGCTACAATGTCCATCAGTACGCAGTTCCGGCCAGAACATCTTATACTCTTGTGTCCGATCCTTCATAAGATAATAGTGATCTCCCGTTTCATTCTTCCTTAAGAATGAAAGGATTTCTTCATTATTCTTCCAGTAACAGTGAGAAACAAACACATCGTCGCTTAAATTATACATTTGTGTACCGTCACTATTAATAGTAACAAGTCGAGTATATTTGCGTCCCTTCTGGTACCAACGATGAAGCACCATAAAACGCTGACCATTTGGACTAATCATCAAATGATTAACCTTATGTTCAGCCTCAATCATACTTTCATCCGGTTCAAAAGCCGCCATGTCCGTGTATTTCAAAAGTTCTGTTACTTTTCCGGTAGAAAGTTCCATTCTCCAGATGCAAGTTTTTTCTGGACAGCGCTCCTTAGCATTTGCATCCTTTAAATTGGAGTATCCATACCCCGGACGCAGACGGTGAAGTCGTGAGAAGTCTAAACTTAATGCAAAACTTCCATCTTTCGCCACATCGTAAATCGGCAAAGGAAATACCTTTTCTTGCTTCATAGTTTCAACATTAAAAACGACAGAGCAATAGTTTCCGTCCCGAAAATCATTGTAAATAATGCGACTTTTAAAATCAGGACCAAGCCATTGCGCCATACACCCCTGCTGAACATTCCATGCATTCGTTGTTGCGATTTTTATCACTTGATTTCCAATCGTCGTGTCAATCAAAACTACATCTCCGGGTTCTTTAGGCGCAACAAATTTGTATGCCTGCTTCACCTTAAGTGCAATTATATAGCGATCATCTGCATCCCACGGAGATTTATCATAATAACCATAAAAATATTCATAACCGTCATCCTCCGGTGAAACGCAAATAATATCTCCCTCTGGTTTTAATTTTTTATTAGATAAACCAATACTAACTAATTGATATAATCGCTTACATGAGCGTTTAATGAAGGGAAACTGTTCCAACACTTTCTTTCCAACATTTTCTATCTCTGTAAATCCCATAGTAATCCTCCAAGTCAACTCTAGCGACTTTTTTCCACCATAATAAGAGATAATTTTCTAGATCTATAAATGATATATTTACATACTAGAATTGGTAACAAAATTCCTAAGGCAACCGAGACCACAATTGCAATATAGGCATTCATTTCAATAATTTTATTTAATAAAATACTTCCAGTTGCAACAATGTATGGATTATGCATGAGGTAAATATTGTATGATTCGTTTTCAATAAGAATTAATCCCTTGACGTATTAACACAATAATAATTGCTAAAGCTCTCACAATTTGTAATACTTGATTTTTATTATTTACTCCTATTACCAATTCTCCTGTATGAACTTATCAACCATATTTACAATTGCCATTGGATCCTTATTTTCCCATGGTACTAATCCATCCTTTTCAGCTTGGATTTTCTGAATGCATATATCTAAGTCAGAAAGATCCAATTCAGCCATCAAAACATAATTATTGCTACTAAATGCCTCGTTGTTCTGAATCTGATGATCATTTATATGTTCACCATATTCTTCAAGCCTGGTCACAGCAATTATTTTTTTTCCAGCATTCAATGCTTTCATTATTGAGCCTGAAGCACCATGACTAATAACAATGTCTGCTTCATTAATTTTTTGTAGAAATTCCTCTTGAGATATAAAATCCTTATACTTATAGTGTTTAGGCTGATAAGCAGAAGTACCTGTCTGCGCGAAAATGGTATCTACAAGTATCCCTTCTTCATATAGCTCATCTATTCTTTTAAATAAACGGTCAAAAGGATAATTCCTCGACCCTACAGTTACAAATATCAATACAAACATCCTCCATACACAGCCTTTTTATAGTATTTTTTCTGGGTTTCCCATTGTACTATGAACAGATCCGTGTGTTTCTCCATAATTCGTCCTGCCACTGTAGGCATATTAGCGCGGCCAAACGTTTCTATGTAAACAAACTTCTTGTGAGTCAAAACAGCTAAAATATAGAACGGATAGGCTGCCATTGTACCTGTAGTAATCACAAAGTCCGGTTTCTCTTTATACCAAACTTGAATTGCCAAAATTCCATTTACAAGCATTTTAAACAGCATTAGTTTATCTTTCAGGTCTGTTTGAATCATTAAATAATTTGCATTTGCTTTAAACTGTGTTCTTTCTGTTACAAAAAAGCCATCATAATTATCAATCAATGGTTGCAATTTTTGTAGCTGCTCCCAGTGACCACCTGAAGAAGATACAAAGCATAATTTAGGAACTTTCTTTTTATTTTTCATTTTGTCCACCTCACTACATATATCAACATCAATCACATTTAAAAATATCCCTTGTATACACAATATCACAAACATCATCCAAGCAATTATCATAACGGTTAGCAATGATTGAATCACACCGCTTCTTAAACTCTTCCAAATTATTCACCACTTCACTTCCAAAGAATTTAGCTCCATTCTCCAGTGTTGGTTCATAAATAATCACAGTGGCTCCCTTAGCCTTAATACGCTTCATAACACCCTGGATACTACTCTGTCGAAAATTATCCGAATTAGCCTTCATCGTAAGTCTATATACCCCTACCACAACTATCTTCTCACGACTCGCTTCCCAACTGCTATTCGCTTCATAATATCCAGCCATCTGCAGTACACGATTAGCGATATAGTCTTTTCTCGTCCGATTTGCATCCACAATAGCACAGATAATGTTTTGCGGTACATCATTATAATTAGCCAACATCTGCTTTGTATCCTTAGGTAAACAATATCCACCATATCCAAAGCTAGGATTATTATATTGATCTCCTATTCTTGGATCAAGACAAACCCCGTTAATTATCTGTCGCGTGTCCAACCCCTTCATCTCAGCATAGGTATCAAGCTCATTAAAGTAAGACACTCTCAGAGCTAAATATGTATTGGCAAATAGCTTAACCGCTTCTGCCTCCGTAAATTCCATAAATAAGGTATCTATGCTTTGTTTAATAGCACCTTCTTGTAGAAGCGCTGCAAACATGTGCGCCGCTTCGACTAATCGTTCATCTTTCATATCAGTACCAACAATAATTCGTGAAGGATACAAGTTATCATACAGTGCTTTACTCTCCCGTAAGAACTCTGGACTAAAGATAATATTCTTATTACCTGTCTTTTCTCGGATACTTGCAGTATATCCAACCGGAACCGTTGATTTAATAACCATAAATGCGTTAGGATTATACTCCATCACTTGTTTGATTACTGACTCGACAGCAGATGTGTCAAAGAAATTTTTCATAGAGTCATAATTTGTAGGAGCCGCAATTACAACAAAATCCGCCTTGCTATATGCTAGTTTAGCATCCAGCGTAGCCGTCAAATTCAGTTCTTTCGTCGCCAGAAATTCTTCAATTTCATTATCAACAATTGGAGATTTTCTTTGATTAATAAGATTCACTTTTCCTTCAATGATATCTACAGCCCATACCTTATGATGCTGAGCAAGTAAAGTCGCAATACTTAATCCAACATAACCTGTACCAGCTACAGCAATCGTTAGTGAAGTCATGTCCTTCATATCATCCCCCCCAGTTCTTTCCAAATATAGAAGTAAACTAATTAGCTGCCGCCAGGCTTTTTAACATTATTACGAGCATTACATATAAAACCCTTTGTACCACTCAGCAAATTTCCTTAATCCATCCCTCAAAGGTGTTGTCGGTTTAAATCCAAAATCCCTAACAAGCTCATCCACGTCTGCATATGTAACTTCAACATCACCAGGCTGCATCGGAACCAGCTCCTTATGCGCTTCAAAATCGTAATCTTCAGGTAACACTCCGGCACGAATCAATTCCTGCTGAAGAATATCAACAAAATCCAACAGATTCACGGGTTGGTTGTTACCAATATTATAGACTTTATACCGGGCTCCATTCTCATTCATATTAGGGGCAGTTCCCATCACATTGACTACGCCAGTCACAATATCATCAATATAAGTAAAATCCCGTTTGCAATTCCCGTAATTATAAATTTGAATCTTCTGTCCTGCCAGCAACTTATCTGTAAATCCAAAGTATGCCATATCAGGGCGACCGGCAGGTCCATAAACGGTAAAGAATCGAAGTCCGGTAGACGGAATACCGTACAACTTACTATATGAATGTGCCATCAGCTCATTCGATTTCTTTGTAGCAGCATATAAACTCACTGGGTTATCCACCTTGTCCTCCGTGGAATATGGTATCTTCTTATTGGTACCGTATACCGATGAACTTGACGCATAAACCAAATGCTCCACAGGATAACACCGGCAGCCCTCCAAAACATTGAAAAAGCCCACCATATTAGATTCCATATAGGCATTAGGATTGGTAATGGAATAACGAACACCAGCCTGCGCTCCAAGGTTAACCACAATCTGAGGCTTATACGTTTCAAATATAGATAAGATTATTTCCTTATCAGCCAAGTTTCCTTTAATAAATGTAAAGTCTACATTTATAGAAAGTCCTTCTAATCGAGAATTCTTTAACCGTACATCATAATAATCATTCAAATTATCGAGACCAACGATTTGTATTCCTTCGACAGAAGAAAATAAGCGTTTTGCCAAATAGGAACCTATAAATCCAGCCACACCAGTGATAAAAATTGTTTTGTTTTTTAAGTCAATGTTCTGCATCTATTAATCCCTCCGTAAATTAGTACTATAGCCAACTACGGACATCTGGATTAAATGTCCGAAGTGATTATTTTAATTAATAAAACGATGTAATATTACAATAAAGATTAGTCAGCATATTAATTTTAACTACTTCGACCCTCTTCCTCTTAGCACTACATGGATCGTCTTCATAATCAGCTTCAAATCCAGCCCAATCGACCAGCTATCGATATACTCCAGGTCCATCTTCACTACATCCTCAAAGTTCGTGACATCACTTCTACCACTAACCTGCCATAGACCGGTTAAGCCCGGTTTGGTGCTGAGTCTTCTCTTATGGTGCCCTTCGTATTGAAGGAATTCATCCTCTGTCGGCGGTCTTGTTCCGACAAGGCTCATATCACCCATCAATACGTTTAGGAATTGCGGGAACTCATCAAGGCTTGTCTTACGAATGAACTTTCCGATCTTGGTGATTCTGGGATCATCGGTCATCTTGAACATAAGCCCTTGCATCTCATTCTTTTCCATTAATTCCTTCTTACGCTGCTCCGCATCTTGATACATGGATCGGAATTTATAGATACGGAACTTCCTTCCGTTCTTACCTACCCTAACTTGGGAAAAAAATATTGGCCCCCGTGATTCAATTAGTATCGCAGGTGCCAAGAAGATAGTTAGTATTAAGGTTGCCAGACAACCTACCAAGCCTCCGACGATATCTGCCAGACGTTTTATCAATACGTGCTTTGTATCAAATAATCTGGTAGAAAAGGTCACCACATTGTGTCCTGCGAATTCATTTATTGTTTTTTCTCTTAAGTTCATGTTCCCGAAGATATCAAGATTAAGGTGTACGACGATACCCATCTTCTCAAACTCTAGGACAAGTTCTTCGAGATCTATCTTGATATTGCGAGGAATATTGATGAAGACTGCATCGACTACATTCATACGTGCCATATCAAACATGTTGTCTTTGTTCGCTACTACCTCAACACCCTCAATCTTCTCTCCGATTGTATCCTTATCCCATAGGGCGATTGAATTCACATAGATCTGCCATTCATGTTCCTGGCGGATGCTGCGGATTATCTGCCCAGCGTTCTTCGTTATCGTTACAAGCATAACCTTGCTGCTTGCAGAGCCCTTCTTATATGCCAGCAGCATATAAAGCTTTAGATAGCTCCTTGCAACATAGACAATCAGGGCATCGAAGACAAAGAATAATACCAGGAATACTCTAGAGTAAGCTCCACCCTGTTGAACTGCGAACATATAACCTAAGAGTATCAAGGCAAGCTTACCCTGATCCTTTAAGATATGTACCAGTTCTTCAAAGAAGCTTCTCTTGAAGACATTCTTATTGTTATCACCCGTATAGCTTATAAGAGTGACTGTTAGCACTAATACAACGAGAATATCTCCATAGATACCGCTGGTTAACCCTGGGCGAATAATACCTCCCCTGATATAACCGGATAAAAAATATGAGGCTAACATACTTAGTAAATCTATTAATAAAGTAAGCCAGCCTATTACTCTCGCATTCTCACGCTTCATCAGGCAACCTCTTTGTTATTAGTTATAATGATCTGCTCATCCTTCTGTCCTTGTCTACTGTATAAATGATTCTTTCTTGCCAGCAATATACTGATGCATAGTGCTAGTAACAATACTACGAGTACCGCAATCAATGCTGTCTCATTCAGATTGCCGGTCTCCTGTCCACTCATAAAAAACTCCGTTAGAAAAGCATATATCCTTTGCATAAAAAATCCTCCTGCTCTTACGTGTTTCCCTTGACAACTTGCTATCTTTTCGTAATATCCCCCGATAATTACACAGATGTTTTTGCATCAACTATTCAAAATGTAATTTCCTGTAAATATTTAATTAATTTTGGTACTTTTGGAGCCTCTGATTCTCTATTATAATACGATTTTTGGAATAGTCAACTAAAATTGTGATAATTTTTACATCTTAATCCATAATATGGGCATATTTTGTAATAATTCGGTATTCATCTGTATAATGTATGTTTTATTCATTTTTTCGATTTTTTTTGCATTTTTTAGACTATATCCTTCCCCTTATTTTACAAAATACAAGATATGGTTACCGCTTATCTTTCATTGTCCATTAGTAGTCGTAACCACATTATTTTTGCTTTCTTTTTCACATACAATTCTCGAACAATTTATTATTTCAATTTTCTTTAATTATTCCTGGAATTACTTCCTCAGTAATCGTTTTACTACAGTCGGCAAAAATAAAAAAATCCAACATGGGTTTTTTGACCAATGTTGGATAAGTTTTACACAGATACATATTTATTCATGATTCGGTAATAATTACTCAAAGCTACTGAACTATCTGAAACACGCCTATTAAATCTCTTCAGCAAATTCTACACCTTCAATAGCGCTAATCTTCGTGATGACATCCAGACGGATCCTCTTCTGGCGAAAGCGCAGAGTCATGATTGCGGCTGCGATCGCATTCGCATCATAGGAGGGCTTAACCATCTCAATGGAATCGATATGGATCTCACTCTGCTTCATGGAATCGAGCACAGACGTGATAGAGGCATTCTTGCCAAACTCTACGTAGATGTCAATAACCTTAGATTTTGCCAACATATAGTTATCTAGGCGATGAAGTACTACTGTTGAGAAGGCGATCAGCAAGCAGCCGAAGATAGCAGCTTTATAGAAGCCGATACCGATTGCAAGACCCATACATGCCGTTGCCCACAGCCCTGCTGCCGTGGTCAAGCCCTTCACCTGATGCCTACCGGTTACGATGATAGTACCTGCACCAAGGAAGCCGATTCCGGAGATAACTTGAGCAGCCATTCTCGTAGGATCGCTGATCCCATATTCCTGCCATACATACTGGTTTGTCATGATTGCCAGGGTTGAACCTAAACATACTAAGATATGGGTTCGAAGACCCGCAGGGCGTCCCGCACGGCCTCGTTCATAACCGATTACCCCACCAAGAAGAATAGCAAGGAATAACCGCAGTATTATTGAAGTATCATTTATTGAGGATAAATCAGTTGAGAATTCAAACATATTCATGACTCCTTCTCCCTAAGTAATTCTTCCATCCGTTGAAATCTATCACCTATGTTCTTATCTTATGCTACTCGCTAACTGCTTCTGCTTCTGAATCTGCTAAAATCTGGTTCCCATATTCGATCCCCATCAGCCTCAGTCCCTGGGCAAGCGCTGTAGGTCCAGCCAATCTTCTATCCTGTCCATTAAGAATTATCTTCATCTTCTCCGGAGGATAAGCACCGCGCCCGATCTCTATCAAGGTGCCGGCGATGATGCGAACCATATTATAGAGAAATCCACTCCCGGTTACGGATATCGTGATGATATCCCCATCTTTCCTAACCTTTAGTTCATAAATCGTTCTTACGGTATCTGTTGCCTGCGTCTTGACGGAACAGAAGCTCTTAAAATCATGTTCTCCCACCATACATTCTGCGGCTTCCTGCATGAGCGTAACATCAAGATCATAATAGATATGGGTACTATAAAGCCGCTCCATAGGAACGGTTATCTTCTTATTAAATATTCGGTATTCATATGTCTTACGGCTCACCGTCTTCCTGGGATGGAAGTCCGCTGAGACCTCACAGGAGTTCTGTACACGGATATCCTCGGGTAAACGTTGGTTGATCGCCATACAGATCTTCTCTGCCGGAATAAAGCTCTCCGTATCGAAGATAGCTACATTACCAAGGGCATGTACTCCGGAATCCGTCCTGCTCGCTCCGATTACGGCAATCTCTCCACCTAGAAGCTCAGATAATGCTCTATTCAGCTCTGCTTCTACCGTTGGATGCCCCGGTTGTAGCTGCCATCCACAGTACGCCGTGCCATCATATGCAATTACCAGTTTGATTCGCTTCATATATACTTCCATCCTTGCGCATGATTTTTACGCATCTATATCATACCCTTACCTGCCAGAATACCGATAGCAATTACTACTGCGATATAGAAGATAAGAGCAACGTAAGCGATATAATCCCTGCTATGATAATGCAATGGTTTCATCTTGGTACGGCCGTCTCCGCCACGGTAGCATCTTGCTTCCATCGCCATTGCCAAATCATTTGCACGGCGAAAGGCTGATACAAACAGTGGTACAAGTAACGGTATCAGGCTCTTTGCCCTCTTCATAATACCTCCGGACTCAAAATCAGCACCGCGGGCCATCTGTGCCTTCATAATCTTATCCGTCTCTTCAAGCAGAATCGGTATAAAACGAAGGGCTATGGACATCATCATTGCTATCTCATGTACCGGTACCTTAATATGATTTAAAGGTCTCATCACCTTCTCTAGTCCATCGGTCAGCTGATTCGGTGTTGTTGTAAAGGTCATCAGCGATGATCCAAGAATTAGGAAGGTAAGGCGGATTGCCATCTTGATTGCCAAGCTTAAGCCTTCTTCCGTGATCTTTATGAAGCCCAACCGAAATATGGGCTCTCCCGGTGTGAAGAACAGATTGAAGAACGCTGTAAACAGCAAAAGTACCACGATTGCCTTCATACCACGGAATATAAAACGGAAAGGCACTCTGGATAGCTTAATGACAGTTAATAAGAACAATGCCACCGCAAGAAATCCAATGACAGCGTTATCGAATACAAATATTGATATGATATACAAAAAGGTTCCGATCAATTTCACCCTGGGATCCAGACGGTGAATAATTGAATCAGTTGGATAATATTGTCCAATGGTTATGTCTCTGATCATAATTAGCTCACTTCCTAACGTGATAAGATGAAATACTCTGACTTCATCTGAAGTTTATAATCCATGGATTATAGTAATATAATCCTTGTTATACCTGTTTAGAACAGCTTCAGGATCTCATCCCTGGCTTCTGCCACCGTAGTAGCATCTGTTCTGACTTTATAGCCCTTATCCTTCAATGCATTCATGACATAAGTCACCTGCGGGGCAGCCAGATGCATCTGCTCCAGTTCTTTGTAATGGGAGAAAGCTTCCTTCACGGGATGCTGCATTACTAATTCTCCATGGTTCATAACAAAGAGGCGGTCAGCGTAATTAGCTACATCCTCCATGCTGTGGGTAACGAGGATAATCGTCATTCCACTCTCTCTATGAAGCTTCGCAATCTGCTCGAGGATATCGTCACGTCCTCTTGGATCCAGACCTGCTGTCGGCTCATCCAGAATCAATACCTCCGGTCTCATGGCAAGTACACCTGCGATTGCCACTCTTCTCTTCTGTCCACCGGACAGCTCAAAGGGAGATGCATCCAGTAGTTCATCACCGATGCCAACCATTTTCAGAGCCTCATAAGAGCGGAGCTCACATTCTAATTTATCTATTCCTAAGTTCATGGGTCCAAAGATGACATCCTTGAAGACAGTCGTCTCAAAAAGCTGATGCTCCGGATACTGGAATACCAGTCCTACCTTGCTTCTGAGCTGTCGTAAGCTATAGCCCTTCTCATAGATATCTGTCCCGTTAAAGTAGATATGTCCATCAGTCGCTTTAATCAGGCCATTCATATGTTGAATCAGAGTGGACTTACCTGAACCCGTATGCCCAATCAGACCGATGAATTCACCTTTATTAATCGTAAAACTGATGTCTTTGACGGCGTGCCTGGCAAATGCAGTACCACCGCTATATATATAATTAACCTTATCGAAAATAATTTGCATCATATCCTCCATACGCCGCCCTACGGCGTAACAAATACTGTAGAAAAAGACAACCAGTTGCTTTTTCGTAGTGAATTTATTCGCTTTCTATAAGTGATTTATCTATCACTTATCACCTGCATATCGATCCTATCTCTTGATTGTCTGTATCGCTTCTATAAGTTCTTCCACAGTGAGAATTCCATCGGGAAGCTTCAGACCCGCTTTCTTCAGTTCATGAGCCAGCTCAGTTACCTGTGGTGCATCCAGTCGGTACTTCTTAATCTCTTCCACATGGGAGAAGATCTCTCTCGGAGTACCTTCCATCACTACACGTCCGTGCTCCATGACGAATACCTTGTCTGCATAGATTACTTCATCCATATGGTGTGTAATCAGGATAACAGTAACGTTCTCCTTCTTATTCAGTTCCCGTATGGTCGTAATAACTTCCTTCCGCCCATTTGGATCAAGCATTGCTGTTGGTTCGTCTAGAACGATACATTCGGGCTTCATTGCCATAATACCCGCGATAGCTACGCGCTGTTTCTGACCGCCCGATAATTTGTTCGGGGACATCTTGCGATATTCCAGCATTCCGACAGCTCCTAAACTCTTCTCTACCCTCTGCCAGATCTCCTCGGAAGGCACGCCTAAATTCTCCGGGCCAAAACCCACATCCTCTTCTACCACCGTTGCGATTATCTGATTATCCGGATTCTGAAATACCATTCCGGCAGTCTGGCGGATATCCCAGAGATGCTTATCCTCCGTCGTATTCATTCCATTTACCCAGACACTTCCTTCTGTTGGGTAAAGGATCGCGTTGATATGTTTGGCAAGTGTTGATTTACCGGAACCATTTGCTCCAAGAACAGCGATGAAATCGCCCTTCTGCACCTCTAGGTTCACTTTATCAATCGCTTTATTGATTGATTCAACGTTACCATCTTCGTCCCGTCTGATATATTCAAAAGAAAGATCCTTGACTTTAATCATTTCCATACTGTTTCCTCATTTCTATACCGAACTCGCCACTTGACAATTACAACTGTCTTGTCACTTGTCATGATATATGGTCAAACAAAATTATACCTCATAAATGATCAAAAAAAAATAAAAATTTTCTAAACTGGCTATATTTATATCAATTCACGAGAAAAACAGATAAAAACTCTATCGTTCTAATGAAAATAACGAATCCTAATGTCATTATCCCAATCCTTCCGGTAGGCTATACTGAAGAAATCACGCAAAAATGCGACTCAGTAATGATAAATAATAAATCCCCTGAGACGCATCTGATTATTTCTACTTATTGAAAGCTCTTGATCAGAGTAACCGGATCGAGAAGTCTCGCAGGGTATGTTTTATCACCTTTTGTGATCACCCGACTCTCACCAGTAAATAGCGCTGCTTGCCAAAAAAGCTCCGGTGTTCTCCCAGGGATAGATCGAATAGGATTCCTTATTATCCGCATCAGATAGTGGATCCTTAGCTAGACCATAATCCCAGAAACTATAGGTCTCAAACAAATTGCCGGATATTACAAATATTCCTTCCTCTTTCGCCCTGAGGATAGCTTCTGAAAGCTCATTGTATCCTACATTGTCCGGACTCCAGACAGCTGAGATCGATAATGCTCTGATTTTCTCGTCGCTAGGTAAGTTCTTGTTAATTTCTATTAGTTTATCAATTGCCTCGACAAAGTAAGTATGATCAATCTTGGGCACTCTACTGCTTAAATCCATGTTATAACACCCAATAAAGTATAAACCTGCCTCTGGTGCGGTACCGCAGGATTTACCCACACTTAGAGAGGCTACAAAGGGCCCATGCATTGACCCTGGTGTTCCACCGGCGTTCACCTCATCATATAACTTGATCTGATTACCATATTCGATATGTTCAAGTAGAAGCGGCTGATCAATAATTGCTATATTGATACCTTTTCCTGTAATACCTTGCTCATGCAAACTCCGGATACCTATACCAGGGTTCTTCCCATTCTCCATAACTGAAGCAGGATCGAAGCCCGCAGGTAATTTCTCCGGCCATTTCGTTATTGAATCATATACAATATTCATCATCCGATCAAATTCATTGGTCAGATCCAATTCACTCAAATCGGAGAGTCGTAGGTCCAAAGCGCTACCCCACCTATTAGAAGAGTTTAAGGAACCTAATTTCTTGGCAAAACTAGACCAGTTTGCGACAGGAGGCTTTCTACTGTATGTATAATCCAGAACAATTGGCTCTAGAACATCACTGCTGTCAACTCCCTCACTCGATTGGTCCACTAACGTGTCCCCTGTTGGCACTGCGGCTGGCACAATCGTTGGCACTTCTGATGCAGATGCTTCTGATGCAGGTACTTCCGATGCGGATGCTTCCGATGCGGATGCTTCCGATGCAGATGCTTCTGTTACAGGTACTTCCGTTACAGGTACCTCTGTAGCTTTCTGACTATCCTCTGTCAGTTCCGAATTAGCTGCGGTTTCAACATCGGACGAGTTATCGGTCGTCCCCCTACAACCAGCTAAAATCATGGACAAAATCAAAACTAATGCATACACTCTCTTCATAGTTTTCTCTTTCCGTTGCTATATGCAACTCACTATTCTCGTAAACTGATCCAAATGATGCAGAAACCTAGCTGTCTATAACTCTCCCCCATTATATCCCTATACCTGGAGTCGGTAAAGCCCTTCGAGTAGTTTCAATTCCAATAGACTTAATCCAATCAAAAGACATTTCTTTATCATTATGTCTTCTATTTAAGTACCTTTACCAATGATAAAAACTATAGAAGTAGCCTTAATATGATAATCTTTATCCCGCGATAATAACTTAGATTTAGCAATATTATGATAGTCTTTATCCCGCTGTGAAGGCAGTTTGAGTCCGAGGATCTGCGAATGTGTTTCATTTCAGAAGACAGCGTGCCCCGCAGACCGTCACAAGAAGACATGCGGTCTTTACATGTCTTCTTATGTGGCGGTCCTAGGGGTGCGGTGTCTTAAGAATGAAACACATGTAGACCTCGGGCGAGAACGGCACTCACATCCTTTGTGCAGGTCTCTGTTTTTTTCACGAAAAAGAAGACGTTTCTGTTAAGAAACGTCTTCTTTTATTAGCTTTAAGTATACCAGGATTAAACTAACTCGATTAAAACTTCCATTGCTGCATCGCCCTTACGAGGTCCAATCTTTACGATTCTTGTATAACCACCGTTACGGTTAGCATACTTAGGAGCGATCTCATCGAATAACTTATCAGATAAGTTGATTTCCTTAGTATTTCTCTTCTTTCCGGCATTTTCAGTCGGAACTTCAGTAATCGGGTAAAGGTATTTCATCATCTGCTTTCTTGCATGAAGACGAGTAGACTTATCTTTTTTGATAGTCTTCTTAACATCATCGAAAACAGTAACTTTCTTACCATCTACAACTTCTTTCACTCTCTTGCCGTCTTTATCCTTACGAGCAACTTTAGCTGTTACAGTAACAGTTTCAAAGTTATCTCTTTCCTTAACTGCAAGTGCAATCATGCCTTCAGCAATTCCGCGGATTTCTTTTGCTTTTGCTTCGGTTGTAACAATTTTACCGTTATATAATAAATTTGTCACCTGGTTTCTCAAAAGCGCTTTTCTCTGGCTTGAGGTTCTTCCAAGTTTTCTATAACCTGCCATTTGTTTCCCTCCTTTGAATCAAATCTTAAATCTATTCTTAGTCATCGCTTGCGTTTAAAGATAAACCAAGCTCTTTCAATTTAGCAAGTACTTCTTCTAATGACTTACGTCCAAGATTTCTAACCTTCATCATATCTTCAGCTGTCTTATTGGTAAGTTCTTCTACAGTGTTGATACCTGCTCTCTTAAGGCAGTTGTAGGAACGAACGGATAATTCCAGTTCGTCAATGTTCATCTCAAGAACTTTTTCTTTCTCATTGTCCTCTTTTTCAACCATGATTTCAGCGGTCTTAGCATGTTCAGACAAATCAATGAAGGAATTCAGATGTTCACTTAATACCTTTGCTGCCAAACTTACAGCTTCATCAGGGATGAGTGTACCGTTGGTATATACATCCAATGTAAGCTTATCAAAGTCAGTAATCTGACCTACGCGGGTATTCTCAACAGTAAGATTAACACGTTCAACAGGAGTGTAGATGGAGTCAATCGGAATAACACCGATTGGCAGATCATCATTCTTGTTCTTGTCTGCACTTACGTAGCCTCTACCGTTTGTAATAGTCAACTCCATATAGAGTCTACTATCAGGACCGCCGCATAAGGTTGCGATCACTTGATCAGGATTAAGTATCTCGATATCCGGGTCAGCCTGTATATCCCCTGCTGTCACTACAACTTCACCTTCAGCCTCGATGTACGCGGTCTTAGGTTCATTCGTATCACTTGTGTTCCTGATTGCTAAACTTTTGATATTCATGATAATCTCAGTTACGTCTTCCTTAACACCGGGAACTACACTGAACTCATGAACAACACCGTCAATCTTAATTTGACTTACAGCAGAACCCGGTAAGGATGAGAGCATAATTCTTCTAAGTGAATTACCTAAGGTTGTACCATAGCCTCTCTCCAGGGGTTCTACTACAAAACGTCCAAACTTCTTATCTTCGGATATTTCTGCAATCTCTATTTTGGGTTTTTCAAAATCAAACACAACAGGACCCTCCTTCTGGGTATTTTGAGTTGCTTATCAACTTTATAATTAAGATATTCATGATTATAAAGGAACTAAAAATTAGCTTTGCTATATTTTTAATAATTAAGTAATCAAAAACTAAATAAAACAATCTTATGATTACTTTGAGTACAACTCGACAATTAACACTTCGTTTACCGGAACATCAATCTGGTCTCTTGTAGGAACTTCCTTAACAACACCTGTAAGGGTCTCATGATTTGATTCAAGCCATGCAGGTACGGTTCTTCCGCCTGTTACCTCAAAGATATCCTTATATCTCTGTGTAGTTTTAAATTTTTCTTTAATTTCGATCTTATCTCCAACCTTAATTGTATAAGACGGGATATTTACACAGTTTCCATTAACTAAAACGTGCTTATGATCTACAATCTGTCTGGATTCTTTTCTTGTTCTGCCATATCCCATACGGAACATAACATTGTCAAGTCTAAGCTCTAATAATGACATCAGGTTCTCACCTGCTGTACCTGACTTCATCTTCTGTGCTCTTGCAAATAAGTTTCTGAAAGGCTGCTCTAACATACCATAGATGAACTTTGCCTTCTGCTTCTCTCTTAACTGCGCGCCATATTCGCTAGTCTTCTTGCCTGCTCTTTTCGATGTTCTATTAGATTTCTTATCGATTCCTAAGTAAGCAGGTTCCAGACCAAGGGATCTACATCTTTTTAATACGGGACTCATATCTCTTGCCATCGTAATATACCTCCTTAATTAGACTCTTCTACGTTTCGGTGGACGACATCCGTTATGAGGAACCGGTGTCACATCCTTAATACTTGTTACTTCAATTCCGCAAGCCTGAAGCGCACGGATTGCTGCTTCTCTACCCTGTCCAGGTCCTTTAACCATAACCTCAACAGTTTTTAAACCATGAATAAGTGCTGCCTTTGCTGCTGTTTCAGCTGCCATCTGAGCTGCATAAGCAGTCGATTTTTTGGAGCCTCTGAAACCTAATCCGCCGGCACTTGCCCAAGAAAGTGCATTGCCTTCGGAATCAGTCAGCGTAACAATTGTATTGTTAAAAGATGACTGAATGTGTGCCTGTCCACGATCGACATTCTTTTTCACACGCTTCTTTGTCACTTTTTTAGCTGCTGTTGCTATTTTCTTAGCCATCTAACAAACCCTCCTATTGGATTATTTAACAATTGAATGTTATTAATTCAATTGTTATCGATAACTGAATTGGTCTTATTAACCCATTCTGCTATCTTATGCTACATTGTCCACTTCATAGTAATGGACATGAATTAGTTATTCTTCTAAATTGCTGCTTACTTCTTCTTGTTAGCAACAGTTCTTCTAGGGCCTTTTCTTGTTCTAGCGTTAGTCTTTGTCTTCTGACCACGAACCGGAAGTCCCTTTCTATGACGGATACCTCTGTAGCATCCAATTTCTTGAAGTCTCTTAATATTGAGAGCGATTTCTCTTCTTAAATCACCTTCAACTTGTTGTGATTGATCAATAATATCACGAATTCTGCCAACTTCTTCATCTGTTAAATCTCTGACACGAGTGTCAAGACTAACATTAGCTGCAGCAAGAATACGAATAGCACTTACTCGACCGATACCATAAATATAGGTAAGACCGATCTCTACACGTTTCTCTCTTGGTAAATCTACACCACTGATACGAGCCATGTGTTTTTTAACCTCCTAAAATATTGTTTTGATTCCTGTAATACCTTGATATTGCTTGCAATACCATTGTATTAACACCAGCCGCTTTAAATTGTGACTTACAAGACAATCAGCTTGCAGTAAGACTCCGCGTTGACGGCACGGTTCTTAAGACAGATCAGTACGGTTTAGATGGACCGTATGTCTGCCCACAATATCACAACGTCCCAAGATTTTACCTAAGGTAACAATTTGTTTACCTGAAGTAAATAGGTTGGGAAAGATTGTAACACAAAAAGCAAGAACTAAAGTAATATTTAAAACAATAACGAGTCTTTTAGGCACTCGAACTATTGTATATTAGCCTTGTCTTTGTTTGTGTTTAGGGTTTTCACAGATGACTCTGATTGCACCCTTTCTCTTAATGATTTTGCATTTTTCGCAAATCGGTTTTACTGATGACCTTACTTTCACAGTAATTCACCCCTTTCAAAAAAGTCCGTTTTCTATTATATCACCGCAGTAATACAATAGCAAGTAATATTTTAAATATAATATATAAGGAATTGGACAAGCCAAGATCCTGTTTCATAATTGAGTTTGCAAAAGCAAACTCATGCGCTTGAAAGATTGATTCATGTAATTCAATCAGTTGTATTTATTTGTCTCTCCAGATAATTCTTCCTTTAGTTAAATCATAGGGTGACAGTTCGAGTGTAACTTTGTCGCCAGGTACGATTTTAATAAAATTCATACGCAACTTTCCACTGATATGTGCCAATACTCTGTGCCCATTCTCGAGTTCAACCTGGAACATAGCATTAGGTAATTTTTCGATTACTGTTCCTTCGATTTCAACAACATCGGTTTTTGACATTATAGGCCTCCTTACTTGAATTTCCAACTTGCACCATTTTTATAGCCCGTTTAATTTCTTCATCAATAACCGACTTATCTTTGATCTTGCTCGCTAAGTTTTGATTGAATTCGGACAGCAGGGCTACATGCATCATTTTTTTCTTCTTGGGGCGGCTAATTGTTCTAATTTTGCCGTCCACTAAATATACATATTCACCGTCCAATAGAAATATTACATAACATTTACCTGCATCATGACCCGCTGTTGCAACAGCAAAGCCTCCGATTGTAAATTCCTTCATCCTATATGGTAACCTTTCAAGTCACTAGTTTCGATGGTAAACAGCTCCGGTTCCCCTTCTGTGATAAGAATGGTATTCTCATAATGTGCGGAAAGTGATCCATCTGCTGTTACTACAGTCCAATCATCGTCTTCCCAATACACATCAGAACGTCCTGCATTAATCATCGGTTCTATCGCTAAGGTCATTCCTGCTTCCAGCAACGGTCCTCTGCGTTTTTGTTTGAAATTTGGTATCTGCGGTTCTTCATGAAGATTTCTTCCAATCCCATGTCCTACCAAGTCCCTTACAACCGAATATCCATAAGCTTCGACATAAGTCTGAATTGCTTCTGAAATCTCATGCAGATGACGACCTGCTTTCGCATATTTGATACCTTCATAGAAACTCTGTTGTGTTATCTCGATTAACTGCTTTGCTTCCTTGGAGATCTCACCCACAGCAACGGTACGCGCTGCATCTGAGTGGAACCCTTTGTAGATAACTCCACAGTCTAAGCTTACGATGTCTCCATCCCGAAGAATTCTGTTCTTGTTTGGAATACCGTGTACAACTTCATCATTAACTGAGATACATACAGAAGCAGGATATCCATTATAATTAAGAAAGGAAGGAATACAACCATAGCTTTTGATGATCTCAGCACATTTCTTATCAATATCCAGAGTAGAAATTCCAGGATGAACCATGGCATGCAGTTCACCAAGGACTTTCGCAAGTATCCTTCCGGATTCCCGCATCAGCTCTATCTCTTTCTCTGATTTAATACTAATAGACATGTAATCTCTTCCTTTCCTGATACACAAAGCTTCCTATCATACATAAATAATATAGTTTATTATGCTTCAATGATCTTGATAATCTCTTCAAAGGTAGTCTCAGGACTCTTTGTTCCGTCTACTGTTTTCAGAACTCCCTTACCCTTATAATATTCAATAAGAGGCTGAGTCTGATCATGATATACCTTCAGACGTTTCTCAACGGTCTCAGGCTTATCATCCTCACGTAAAATGAGTTCTCCACTGCAAACATCACAGATTCCTTCCTGCTTCGGAGGAATTGTTACCATATGATAAGTTCCACCGCAACCAACGCAAGCTCTTCTTCCAGCCATACGGTTGACAATATTCTCATCCGGAACATCAACATCAATTGCAAATTCAACTGCATCCTCATTCTTAGCAAGAGCATCATCCAGTGCCTTAGCTTGAGGAATCGTTCTAGGAAAACCATCCAATACATAACCCTTCACACAGTCAGGCTCTTGAAAACGGTCCATGATCAAATCTACTACCAATTCATCCGGAACAAGTAATCCCTGATCCATATAAACCTTCGCTTTTTGTCCAAGTTCAGTTCCGTTTTTAATATTTGCACGGAAGATATCTCCTGTAGAAATGTGCGGAACGCCATATTTAGCTGCAATTTTCTTCGCCTGTGTCCCTTTTCCCGCACCGGGTGCTCCTAACATAATTATCTTCATGATACTCTCCTATCCTGCGCCTCAAGGCGGTTATAAAACCACAATATCCCGTTGCGAGTCACTACAGCAACTGTAATGTCTCACAACGGAATTATTATTAGTCGTTTAAGAATCCCTTATAATGACGTACTAACAACTGAGACTCAATCTGCTTAATTGTTTCGATGACAACACCAACGATAATGATGATGGAGGTTCCGCCAAAGCTAAATGCTACGCCGAAGATACCTGAGAAAATAACAGGTACTAAGCTGACTAAAACTAAACCAACAGCTCCAATAAAGATGATGTTATTAAGTACTTTGGTTAAATACTCAGTTGTAGGCTTACCAGGACGAATACCTGGAATAAAGCCGCCCTGCTTCTTCATGTTATTGGATACCTCAATCGGATTAAAGGTAATTGAAGTATAGAAATAAGCAAAGAAAACAGTAAGTATGATATAAGGAATAACACCGATACTATACTTGAAATCTCCCAGACTCGTTGCATCAAACCAGTGGTTCTGACTTAACAGCTTCAGCAGCTTAGGTAAGAACGTTGTTCTCTCCGGAGATACGCCAAAGAAAGAAGCAACAACAACAGGGAATGACATCAAAGAGTTAGCAAAAATAACAGGAATTACACCTGCGGTGTTTACCTTAAGAGGAATATGAGAGGTTTGTCCACCAATCATTTTTCTTCCTTGTACCTTCTTAGCGTAAGTTACAGGGATCTTTCTCTCAGCATTCTGTAATAAGATAACTAATACAATTAACGCTACTGCAACAATAATAATAACTAATACTGCCAGAATACCACGAACTACTGACTGTCCCTGGATATAAGAACGGTACAGTTCAATGAAGTCACTTGGCATAGTAGAGATAATATTAACAGCTAAAATTACGGAAATACCGTTTCCGATACCATTGATGGTAATTCTCTCACCAACCCACATAAGGAATGCGGAACCAGCGGTAAAGGAAGCGACTATAACAACTAAGTTTGTAAATGTTAAACCGCCTTCCAAAGCACCTGAACTACCGAAGCCGATAGCCATAGCTGCTGATTCAACAACAGCTAGGCCAACGGTTAGGTATCTAGTAAGCTCGTTAAGCTTCTTCTTACCATCCTCGCCCTCTTTTTGCATCTCTTCCAATTTAGGAATAGCAATTGTTAAGAGCTGGATGATAATGGAAGCGGAAATGTACGGTGTGATACTTAATGCGAAAATTGACAGGTTGGTAAAAGATCCACCGGTTAAGCTGTTAAAAAAGCCTAAGGCATCATTGCTAAATACTGAATTGGTGTAATCTCTACTAACTGCCGGAGCGGGAAGTAAAGTACCTAATCTTACCACTACAAGAGCAATAAGAGTGTAAAGTATTCTGTTTCTAATATCCTTAACTTTAAAAGCATTTCGCAGTGTTTTAAACATTATACCACCTCAGCATTTCCACCAAGAGCTTGTATCTTTTCTGCTGCACCTGCGCTAAAAGCATTAACTTTGACATCAAGTTTCTTTGTTAATTCGCCGTGACCAAGAATTTTTACTCCATCTCTAGGGTTTTTGATAATTCCTGTTTCTATTAATGAATCAACTGTAACTGTAGTACCATCTTCAAATCTATTTAATACTTCCACATTAATTGCAACAATTTCTTTCGTGTTTCTATTAGTGAAACCACGCTTCGGAATTCTTCTGTATAAAGGCATCTGACCGCCTTCAAATCCAGTTCTCGGAGCTCCGGAACGAGCTTTCTGGCCTTTGTGTCCCTTACCGGCAGTTTTGCCGTTGCCCGAACCGTGACCACGTCCTCTTCTGAAATTATCGTTTTGTTTGGAACCAATAGCCGGTCTCAATTCTGATAAATTCATGTCGTGCACCTCCTTCTTTAAGCAATTATACTTCTTCAACCTTTATTAAGTGTCTAACCTGATCGAGCATTCCTCTAACAGCAACATTGTCCGGCATCTCAACAGTCCAATTAGGTTTTTTCAAACCTAATGCCGCAACGGTTGCTTTGTGTTTCGGAATGGCACCGATTGTAGATTTCACTAAAGTTACTTTTAATTTCTCTGCCATTATTAACCTCCATTCTGCCTAAGAACTCAACACCGTTGAATTCTTTGCCCTGCAAATTTGGGCTTCAGCACAATAATTGCAAAGTGAATTGTTATAACAATCCACTTTGTGAAAAATCATCGATTTCTCACATTAGTTCAATATTATCTTGACAACTGCTCTACCGGAATACCGCGAAGTTTAGCAACTTCCTCAGGGGTCTTCAACTGTCTTAATCCCTCAATAGTAGCAAGAACCACGTTTTGCTTATTGTTAGAACCAAGTGACTTGGTACGGATATTCTTATAACCAGCGAGTTCAAGTACGTTACGAGCCGGACCACCAGCGATAATACCGGTACCTTCAGGTGCACGTTTCATTAAAACAGAAGCGCTACCAAATTTACCGATAAAGTCGTGAGGTACACTGCCGTTTTCATCAATCGGCAGGCTAACTAATTTCTTAATTGCATCTTCTTTCCCTTTGCGGATCGCTTCAGGAATTTCAGTTGCTTTTCCTAAACCTGCACCAACGTGTCCGTGTTTGTCACCAACCACTACTAATGCTGTAAAACGGAAGGTACGACCACCTTTAACAACCTTAGTTACACGCTTGATTGATACTACTTTATCTTCTAATTCCAGTTGATTGGTATCAACGATTGTACGTTTCATGTGTTTTCCTCCTTGCTTAGAATTCCAGACCAGCCGTACGGGCTGCATCTGCCAATGCTTTAATCTTTCCTTGATATATGAAGCCACCTCTATCAAAGACAACAGCCTTAATACCTTTTTCTACTGCTTTCTTTGCTATAACAGTTCCTAAGTAAGCTGCTGCTGCTACATCATTGGTCTTCGTAAGCTCAGCCTTAACATCTTTATCAAGTGTGGAGGCTGCTACTAATGTCATGCCAACTGTATCATCAATTATCTGTGCATACATGTGATTATTGCTTCTAAATACAGCTAAACGCGGTCTCATAGGAGTACCTGTGAAACGATTACGTAATTTTAAATGTTTTTTTACACGAACTTCAGATCTTGATATTTTACTAACCATGTAATTTCACTCCTCCCTTATTTCTTACCGGTCTTACCAACCTTGCGTCTAATCACTTCATCAGCATACTTAATACCTTTGCCCTTGTACGGCTCAGGTGCTCTCTTTGATCTGATTTCAGCGGCGTATTGGCCAACCTTTTCTTTATCAATGCCTTTAACAGTAATCTTGTTCTGACCATCCAATATTGATTCAATTCCTTCTGGATCAACCATAACAACCGGATGAGAGTAACCTAATGTTAACGTTAAGTCTTTGCCGGATTTTGCGGCTCTGTAACCAACGCCATTAATTTCAAGAAGCTTCTGATAGCCATCAGTAACACCAACAACCATATTGTTAAGCAGTGTTCTTGTAAGACCATGTAAAGACTTCATTTTCTTTAAATCGTTAGGTCTTGTAACTACTAATTCAGTACCCTCCACGTTGATTTGCATCTCAGCGGGTAATACTCTTTCTAATGTTCCCTTAGGTCCCTTAACGGTAACCTTATTATTTTCTGCTATTACTACAGTAACTCCTGCAGGAATAGCGATAGGCATTCTTCCTATACGTGACATGCCCGCACCTCCTAATTGGTTTTTGACAAATGAATTTGATAATAAATTTATTTGCATGAATTGCATAAATTAATGTGTTCTAATGCGTTAGCCATCCAGACTCACAGAAGCTTACGCTTCTGCTCGTTGTCCGTAACCATCGGCTTCGTCGATTATCCTTATGATATGAGGTAAATCAGCTTCGCGGGCTATGGACCCTCGAAATCACTCAGTGAGTGATTTCGTCTGGTAATCGACATGTTCTAGTCGATTACCATATGAACGCAAGTACTTCTCCACCTACGTTTAATTCTCTGGCTACTTTATCGGTGATAACACCTTTATTTGTTGAAATGATAGCAACGCCTAAACCTCCAAGAACCTTAGGAAGGTTATCTTTGCTTGCATATACACGAAGACCTGGTTTGGAAATTCTCTTAAGGCCTGTGATAATCTTAATATTTTTATCTTTACCATACTTTAAAGTAACATGGATAGTCTTAAAGTTCTCAACTTCCTCGATTTCGTACTTCTTGATGTAACCTTCTTTAACGAGGATGTCGGCAATAGCAACTTTCATCTTAGAAGCAGGTATATCTACTGTATCATGTTTAGCAGTATTTGCATTACGGATTCTTGTAAGCATATCTGCAATGGGATCGCTCATTGTCATTTCGTTTGCCTCCTTTCTTAACTCTTACCAGCTTGCTTTTTTCACGCCTGGTATCTGTCCTTTGTACGCTAATTCACGAAAACAAATTCTGCAGACTCCGTATTTTCTTAAATATGCATGCGGACGACCACAAATTCTGCAACGGCTATATTCTCTAGTGGAGAATTTCTGCGTACGTTGTTGTTTTACTTTCATTGACGTTTTAGCCATGGAAATACCTCCTCTATTTTCTAAATGGCATACCAAATAGTGTTAACAGTTCACGTGCTTCTTCATCAGTATTAGCTGTGGTAACGAAGATGATATCCATACCTCTTACCTTATCAACCTTATCATATTCGATTTCAGGGAAGATTAACTGTTCCTTGATACCAAGGGAGTAGTTACCTCTACCATCAAACGCATTCGGGTTAACACCTCTAAAGTCACGTACACGAGGTAATGCTAAGTTGATTAAACGATCTGCGAACTCATACATCTTTTCGCCTCTTAATGTTACCTTACATCCAATTGCCATACCTTCTCTGATTTTGAAGTTAGCAACTGACTTCTTTGCCTTGGTAGTAACAGCCTTCTGACCAGCAATGATTTCAAGATCCTTGATTGCTGTTTCTAAAACCTTAGCGTTATCCTTAGCCTCACCAACACCCATGTTGATGACAATTTTATTAATTTTAGGCACTTCCATAACGTTCTTATAACCGAACTTCTTAGTCATGCCGGCTACTACATCATTTAAATAAAATTCTTTTAATCTAGCCAACTTGAATGATCCTCCTCTCTGAATTAATCAATTACATCGCCGTTTGATTTTGCAAAACGTACTTTCTTAGGGCCCTTTTTGGTTTCAATTGTCTTAAAACCAACTCTGGTAGCTTTGCCCTTGTGAACTAACATTACGTTTGATGCATCTATCGGTGACTCTTGATGGATAATTCCACCCTTCGGATTCTTTTGGCTTGCTTTGCTGTGCTTGGAAATCATGTTGACACCTTCAACAAATAATCTACCATCAGCTACAGAAATTACTTTGCCTTCTTTGCCTTTATCACTACCGGCGATAACTTTAACGTTATCATTCTTTTTAATTTTCATCGTTGCCACTATTCGACACCTCCTTATAATACTTCTGGTGCTAAAGAAACGATTTTCATGAATTGTTTCTCTCTTAATTCGCGTGCTACTGGTCCAAAGATACGTGTTCCCTTCGGATTCTTATCTTCCTTAATTATTACCGCAGCATTCTCATCAAATCTTATATAGGAGCCATCTTTACGGCGAGCTCCCTTAACGGTGCGAACTACTACAGCTTTAACAACATCGCCCTTCTTAACAACACCACCTGGTGTTGCATCTTTAACCGCAGCAACGATGATATCACCTATATTAGCATATCTTCTGGTTGATCCGCCAAGTACTCTGATGCAAAGTAATTCTTTAGCACCGGTATTGTCAGCAACTCTAAGTCTGGTTTCAGCTTGTATCATGATAATACTCCTTTCAGTTGTAATCGAAACGACTTAACCAAAATCCGAAAGAACGCTTGCGCTCTTTCACAAGTATTCAGTTTTATCGAATACTTTTATTCGAATTCATCGAATTCTTTACTTCGCTTTCTCGATAACCTCAACAAGTCTCCATCTCTTATCTTTAGATAAGGGTCTTGTTTCCATTACCTTTACTCTATCTCCGATGTTGCACTCATTGTTCTCATCATGAGCCTTAAGCTTGTATGTTCTCTTTACAATCTTGCCATACAGAGGGTGTTTTACGTTGTCAACTACTGCTACAACGATTGTCTTATCCATTTTGTCGCTTACAACTTTGCCAATACGAACTTTTCTTAAATTTCTTTCCACAACGATACTCCTTTCCGTGACCGAGGGTAACTACCTATCAGGCAAACCACAAGGTCTTGATTATCTTTTAGAAGTCAGCTTAAATTATCTTATATTTAAGCTTTAGAAGCCTTAGAAAGATCAGAAATAACTGTCTGGATTCTAGCGATGTTTTTTCTTACTTCCTTGATTCTGCTTGTGTTATCTAACTGGTTAGTAGCATTCTGGAACCTAAGATTAAAAAGTTCCTTCTTCGCAGCTACTAATTCCTGATTTAATTCAGTTGCTGATTTTGACTTCAGCTCTTCGATATATTTATTAATTTTCACTGTTTTCACCGCCTTCTAAGTCTGCACGGGAAACGATTTTACATTTCACCGGCAATTTGTGCATAGCGAGACGTAATGCTTCCTTCGCTGTTTCCTCAGGAATGCCTCCAATCTCAAACATTACGCGACCCGGTTTTACAACAGCTACCCAGTACTCTAAAGAACCTTTACCGGAACCCATACGAGTTTCTGCAGGTTTTGTTGTAACAGGTTTGTCAGGAAATATCTTAATGAATACTTTACCACCACGCTTTGTAAAACGAGTCATCGCGATACGGGCTGCTTCAATCTGATTAGATTTAATCCAGCAGGGTTCCATAGCAACAAGACCAAATTCGCCCTGATTGATTGTATTGCCTCTGCAAGGCTTGCCAGCCATACTACCGCGGAATTGCTTACGGCGTTTAACTCTCTTAGGCATTAACATTAGTTATCTCTCCCTTCTACTTTGGCTGCTTTGACAGGAAGAACTTCACCAAGATAAATCCAAACCTTAACGCCTAACTTACCGTAGGTTGTATCTGCTTCAGCAAATCCATAATCGATGTCAGCACGTAATGTCTGCAACGGGATAGTTCCTTCACTATAAAATTCAGTACGAGCCATATCAGCACCACCAAGACGTCCAGCTACTGCTGTCTTGATACCTTTTGCTCCGCCCTTCATGGTTCTAGCCATGGTAGACTTCATAGCTCTTCTAAAAGAGATACGATTTTCAAGCTGAGTAGCAATATTCTCTGCTACTAACTGTGCGTTGAGATCGGGTTTCTTAATTTCTTTGATTTCCAGGTTTAACTTCTTATCAGAATACTTCTGGATCTGAGTCTTTAAATTCTCAATTTCTGCTCCTGCCCTACCGATTACTACACCAGGTTTTGCAGTGAAGATAATTATTTTTAAACGGTCAGATGCTCTTTCAATCTCGATTTTAGAAATTCCTGCGCTGTATAGCTTCTTCTTCAAGAATTTTCTGATGTTGTAATCTTCAACGAGATTATCAGCAAAATCCGCTTCAGCGTACCATCTAGAGTCCCAATCACTGATAATTCCGACTCTTAGACCATGAGGATTAACTTTTTGTCCCATTATTGCCCTCCTTATCTTTCATTAAGCACTACTGTAATATGACACATTCTCTTCTCAATACGATAAGCTGTGCCTCGTGCTCTCGGTCTGATTCTTTTCATAATCGGTCCCTGGTTAGCAAAACATTCATCAACGTAAAGCTTCGCAGCATCCATATTCTTAACTTCAGCATTTGCGATTGCTGATTTTAATATTTTTTCAATTACAGCTGATGCGTATCTCGGGCTATATGCTAAGATACCTTGTGCTGTTACTATATCCTTACCACGAATGGCGTCTAATACGAAACAAGCCTTTTGTACAGATATTCTTGCAAAGGATAACTTTGCACTTGCTCTGTTGTCTTTCTGCTCGTTTCTTTCTCTCTTAATTTGGGATCTATGTCCTTTCGCCATGGATAGAACCTCCTTCCATTCAATGCTCACGCATTATTTTCTTGTTTTCTTTTCGTCTTTTCCGTGACCTCTATAGGTTCTGGTAGCAACAAACTCACCGAGCTTGTGTCCAACCATATCTTCTGTTACATAAACCGGCACATGTCTTTTTCCATCATGAACCGCAATTGTATGTCCAACCATCTGCGGGAAAATTGTTGAGCGGCGAGACCAAGTCTTAATAACTGTCTTCTCACCGGACTTATTCAACGCATCTACTTTTTTCAATAAATGATCATCAGCAAATGGTCCCTTTTTTAGTGAACGAGCCATGTATTCTAACCTCCTTAGAATTCTTGATAGCGAATTCATTACAAGTGAATTAATTCCTATCCAACCTGTATGCTTCGCATTTCATTCATAGTTGAAACGGCATTATCTCTTAATGACTAATATCTATTACATATTTTATCTTCAAGAAATTATTTAACTGCTTTACCGTCTCTTCTTCTTACGATAAGTTTATTAGACTTCTTATTGTGCTTTCTAGTCTTAAGACCAAGCGCAGGTTTACCCCAAGGTGTTACAGGACCCGGACGACCGATACCTGTTCTACCTTCACCACCACCGTGAGGATGGTCGTTCGGGTTCATTACGGAACCACGTACAGTAGGTCTGATACCCATGTGACGTTTACGTCCAGCCTTACCTACATTAACAAGCTCGTGATCGATGTTTCCAACCTGACCTACGGTTGCTCTGCAGATGATCGGAACCATTCTCATTTCACCACTGGGAAGACGAAGTGTTGCATTCTTGCCTTCTTTCGCCATAAGCTGTGCGGAGTTGCCTGCTGCACGAACTAACTGAGCGCCTTTTCCAGGATATAATTCGATGTTATGGATCTGTGTACCAACCGGAATATTCTGAAGCGGTAAGCAGTTACCTACTCTAACTTCTGCCTGCTCACCATTCATGAGCTTGGTGCCTACTGTAAGGCCGTTAGGAGCAAGGATGTATGCCTTCTCGCCATCTACGTAGTTGATCAGTGCGATATTAGCTGTTCTGTTAGGATCGTATTCGATACTAATAACTGTAGCCGGAATACCGTCTTTTCTTCTCTTAAAATCGATAATTCTATATTTTCTTCTAGAGCCACCACCCTGGTGTCTAACAGTGATTTTACCCTGATTGTTACGGCCTGCATTCTTATTTAAAGAAACAACCAATGATTTCTCAGGTGTAGACTTTGTGATCTCTGCAAAATCAGAACCAGTCATGTGTCTTCTGGAAGGTGTATATGGGTTATATGATTTAATTCCCATGTTTTGCACTCCTTTCAAAATGATGTTAAAAATATTGTTTTCTTAACATCTCTTCAACTTATTTTAAAGTCCTGAGAAAATCTCAATCTCAGCACTGTCAGCTGTTAACTGAACGATTGCTTTCTTAACCTTGGAAGTCTTACCGGAAGTGTTTCCACGTCTACGGGTCTTGCCATCCATGTTAATTGTGTTAACCTTTGCTACCTTAGCTCCGGTGAACATCTTCTCAACAGCTTCTTTAATCTGATTCTTTGTAGCTTCAGGACGTACTGAAAATGTGTACTTCTTCTCACTCATAGTGCTCATACTCTTCTCAGTTACGATTGGCTTAATGATAACATCATAATATTTTAAATCAGCCATTATGCGTACACCTCCTCAATCTTTGCTACAGCATCCTTTGTTAATACCATGGTATCATACTTTAAGATGTCGTATACGTTAATGGAGTTTGTTAACACTGTTCTTACCTTAGGAAGGTTTCTTGCAGAAAGCTGAACGTTATCGTTCTTCTCTCCAATAACCAGCAATGCTCTCTCGACCTTTAAGTTGTCAAGAACGCTCTTCATCTGCTTTGTTTTAATCGCATCAAAGTTTAAATCGTCAAGTACGAAGAACTTAGCTTCGTTAACTCTGGAGGTTAAAGCTGATTTGATTGCAAGAGCTTTTTCTTTCTTATTCATCTTGAAAGAATAATCTCTCGGCTTGGGAGCAAATACAACACCGCCACCCTTCCACTGAGGGGATCTGGTTGAACCCTGTCTTGCATGACCGGTTCCTTTTTGTCTCCAAGGCTTTCTTCCGCCACCTCTTACTTCGGCGCGGGTCTTAGCGCTTTGTGTTCCCTGACGTTTGTTAGCTAACTGCTGAACAACTGCCATATGAACTAAATGATCATTTATCTCTACTCCGAAGACTGCATCGTTAAGCTCTAATGTGCCTACCTTCTTGCCTTCGATATTGTAAACTGTTACATTTGCCATTTAAGTGTTCCTCCTTTCTTAAAGCTCTAGTTTGCTTTTTTTACTGTTTCTTTCAGCATTACTAAGGATTTCTTCGGTCCAGGAACTGCACCCTTAATGAGGATGAGGTTCTTCTCTGCATCTATTCTTACAACTTCAAGGTTCTGTACTGTAGCTCTTACTGCACCCATATGTCCAGGCATGTGCTTGCCCTTGAATACTCTACCGGGTGTGGTAGCAGCACCGTTGGAACCTGCATGTCTATGGAATTTGGAACCGTGCTTCATTGGTCCTCTTGACAAGTTGTGTCGTTTGATTGCTCCTTGGAAACCTTTTCCCTTAGTTTTACCGACTGCATCAATTCTGTCTCCTGCTGAGAAGATATCAGCTTTGATTTCCTGACCCACTTTGTAGTCAGCACAGTTATCAAACCGGAATTCTTTAAGATATCTTTTATTAGCAACACCCGCTTTTGCAAAGTGTCCTTTTCTTGGCTTGTTTACCAGTGTCTCTCTGATATCGCCAAAACCAACCTGTACTGCCGCGTATCCGTCGTTATCAACAGTTTTAACCTGTGTAACGAAGAGTGGACCAGCTTGCAATACTGTTACCGGAACAAGTTCTCCGCTCTCGCCGAAAACCTGAGTCATTCCGATCTTTGTAGCTAAAATCGCTTTCTTCATTTTCTTACCTCCTGTTTAATCTACAGCGGATCGTACATAATGTGCATTACGCACTTGGTACGATCATCCTAGATGGCCATATACACTCATATATAAACCCTAAGGATTACTTCATATTAATAACTTCTTTCAGGTCTTTCCTATGCTGTCAATGCACTTAAGATGAATGACCTCTTCATTGCTGATCTGAATGCTGATAACTAAAGCAACTATGTTTGCATTAATTATTTCGTCTTCATCTTAATATCAATGTACACACCTGCGGGCATTTCCAATCTGGATAATGCATCTACAGTCTTCTGAGTAGGTGTGATGATATCGATTAATCTCTTGTGTGTTCTCTGTTCAAACTGCTCTCTGGAATCCTTGTACTTGTGAACCGCTCTCAGAATTGTTACTATTTCCTTCTTTGTCGGCAACGGAACAGGTCCGCTCACCTTTGATCCTGTCTTCTTAACAGTATCGATGATCTTTGCAGCTGATTGATCGATTAATTGATGATCATACGCCTTTAATGTGATTCTCATTACTTGACTTGCCATAAAAAAAGCCGCCTCCTTTTCGCACTTAATTTCAGTACGACAAGTGGTGACTGTACACTCATCCGTGTGTATCTTCATATTTCGTATAATCCGACAAACCATCAAGATTTGTCTCCTATAGTATTCTATGATATTTCTCACACGTTTTATCTGCCCTAGGCAGAAAATATATGGTACAGTGACTTGTCGCCAGTTTCATAACTTGACCTTCGCTCCACGGAAAACCTACCAAGGAATGGTAGCAACCTCACGCTTCAACGCTATCAATGTCACAACATTAAATATTATACAGCATAGAAAAAACTTTTGCAAGTACTTTTTTTCAAGAAACTCAAGTAATTCACGGGTTTTCTCAAAATATATAATAATTCAACAAATGTTTCTTATTTCCAGACGAATCTATGGTTATTGTAACCGGAGAATATACATTTTATGTATTAATGTAAGATTATTTCCTATTGTTATATCAAGCGGATAGAAAAGGTTTTTGCAAACAGTTATTAAACCATTTACAAAAACCTTCGAGGTTTGAAAATTTTTATCTTGATTTCATTCGCAGGATTATTGCTGGACAGAATCATATCCGACAACCGTCCAGATTCCGCTATCATCCTGACGGACTAATCGCTTCATATAGACGTATTTCGCCATAGAATTATCAGCCGTAATCTCTGCAATAGAATCAACTCCATTGTTTTCGATGATTGCAATGTTCTCATAGGCAATCGGATATTCTCCTACAATGCCTTCCGGTGATAACAATAAGCTGCCATTAACCGTCCCAAGGATAGCCATGGAATCCGGACTTAATTCCTCTCGTGTCTGTAACTGTGTTAGGAGTACCGTCTCAGACTGCCCCTGAACTGTATAATATAACTTCACCGCATTCCGGTTCTTATCGATTGTTATCTTATCCATGATGTAGCCGTCAGGTATTATTCCTGGCAGTACAGGCAGAAACCCTGCTATATCTGCTGATTCTTCCAGTGTTGTTACAACCTGCTCAGAAGCAGTATTCACTTCTTCATAACCCTCCGGCAGCATATATATAAGCATCTCTTGTGGTATCTCACCAATGAATTCGATTGAGCTATAAGCAGCCTTCACCTGAAGTGCATTCTGCATTGCTGATTGTCTCTGCAGTGGAAGTTCTGTCTCCTTGTCTACCCATAAATAATAAGCGGCTCCTCCATCCGGGGTTATCTCAAGCTTCGTTGTTTCCCTGTTACTAATTTTCTCGAGACCGATGATTTTAACCGTTTGGGCATTTGCCACATCATTGATCTCATTACCAAGTTCAAAGGTAAATCGGTTTGCATCCGGAAATGCAGCCAAGAGATAGGCTACCTCTTCCTCCGGCCTAATCTGCCATTTCAGTTCTCCGTTATTCGCAGTAATTAAACCGGTATTCGTGCCCTCCAGATCTATCATATAGTAGTTTCCATTCTTATCTGCCCATACTTCACGCTTTGACTGTGTCATGGTTTCACCGAGCTCATTTATCTCGGACACTTCAATGACTCCATGATAAGCCTCGATCTCCTTCATCGCTTTCTCCATAGCATATACGATGTTCGTATCATTTTTAGGCGGCACCTGATCAATGGTTACGAACAGAAGCACTGCCGCCGCAGCTGCTGCCGTCGTAAAGATCAAAGTACGTTTTAACCATCTATTCTTCTTTTTCAAAGACTCTCCCCCTCTTATCGAATGTTAGTATGTTACCCATCCTTACCTCCATGAAGCTGCAACATGGCATCTCATTCATTATATGTCATTGATAATTTGCATTATTGTATACATAGTAATAGACGATGGAGTACTGCTTTATGTTACGAAGGTACAAAATTATTTTAGATATTTTAGAAAAGTATTTAAAATATTTCTTTGAACTGTTATTATGTTTTATATTATTTATGTCAATTTTTAACTCCATCGTTGGTTTAAACAAAATCAATAAATCAATAATTTATATTAAAATATAATGTTAGGGGGCTTAATATGAATACTTACAGAAAACCTAAAAAAGTTTCTATCGTATATTTTACCGGCACTGGAAGTACCGGGCTGGTAGCGGAGCAATTTTTAAAAACATTTCAAGAGAAGGGAATGGAAGCAGTCTGTCATGAGCTGCATCATCGTAAACAGTACGTCCCTGAGAAGACGGATATGCTGTTTCTGATCTATCCGGTATATGCTGCCAATGCACCAAGACCGGTCTATGAATTTATCAGCCAGCTTCCTTATGAATACCGTTGTAAGACTGTTGTTATCTCAGTATCCGGCGGGGGAGAGGTGACTCCGAATAAAGCCAACCGTCTGCATTGTATCAGCCGCTTAACTAAGAAGGGGTATCCGGTTGTGTATGAGAAGATGCTGGTAATGCCCTCTAATATCTTCATCTCGACTCCGGATGAATTATCAGTACGCTTGATCGAGATTCTTCCATATAAAGTGGAATATATCGTGAAAGAATTAAGTACCGGAATTCGTCGAAGAACAAAGCCGGATGTATTAAATCGGATGCTATCCTTCCTATTAGAGATAGAAAAAGTGGGAAGTAGGTTATTCGGCAAGAATCTTAAGGTAAATGAAAAATGTAATGGCTGCGGTATCTGTGAAAAAGGCTGCCCCATGGGGAACATCAAGTTAAAATATAATGTCCCCAGCTTCGGATACAACTGCACCTTATGTATGCGATGTATCTACACCTGCCCTAAGCATGCTCTGGAACCAAAGTTTGCAAAATTTTTCATCCTGAAAGGAGGTTATCCTCTGAAGAGGTGGATACATAGTATGAATCACGAGAAATGCTCTTCTGTTAACGACCTTACCAAAGGCTTCGCTTTCAGCGGATTGAAGCGTTACTTCTTAGAGAAGTAAGCTGCACGGCATAACAAAAGACTGTAATATCCCAGATGCGTATCCGCATTCCGGTATATTACAGTCTATTTTGATTAAACTATTTTATTCCGTTGCTATCTTTCCCAACGTCCTGATTGCGCCTAATGTGGCGCAAAATAGTTCTTTATCTTTCCCATCGTCCTGATGCACCACAGGGCAACGTCAATCCATTCTGAGTTACCGGGAGTCCGATTTCATCAGCGCTAACCTTACCACCGTACTTCTTACCGATTTCTTCAGAAAGCATATAAGTTAATACTCCGGCCTGCAACCCTGTTGTATAGGAATTAAGCAGGAAGAAAAGAGGTTCCTCCGACAATACCTGCGTACAGAGCTGGATGAAGGGATGGATGTTATCTTCAATCTTCCAGGTCTCACCACTCGGTCCTCTACCGTAAGACGGGGGATCCATGATAATGGCATCGTATTTATTACCTCTGCGGATCTCGCGCTCAACGAATTTTACGCAATCATCGACAATATAACGGATTGGTGCTTCCCCAAGTCCGGAAGCGATAGCATTCTCCTTTGCCCAGGTAACCATACCCTTCGATGCATCTACGTGAGTAACTGCTGCTCCAGCTTTCGCTGCTGCCAAAGTCGCTCCTCCGGTATATGCAAAGAGATTAAGTACCTTAACCTGTCTATCCTTCACACTTTTAATCTTCTCAGAGAACCAATCCCAGTTCACTGCCTGCTCCGGGAATATTCCGGTGTGCTTAAAGCTGAAGGGCTGCAGGTTAAAGGTCAGTCCTTTATAAGTGATCGGCCACTGCTTCGGCAGATCAAAGAATTCCCATTCTCCACCGCCCTTAGAGCTTCTGTGATAATGAGCGTTCGGTTTCTTCCAGCCCTTAAGTTCTCTGGGAGTGTTCCAGATTACCTGCGGGTCTGGACGTACCAATATATAGTTACCCCAGCGTTCTAATTTCTCTCCGTTCGAGGTATCGATGACTTCATAGTCCTTCCAATCATTTGCTATCCACATAGAATTCTCTCTTTCTGTATATCATAAATATTTCTTCCCTATTATAAACTAGGATGTATGGAAATACAATAAAAACAAAAGTGTATGGTTGATCCTCTTATTTTATCCTAATTTTTGTTTAGCATTCTCTAAGTCTTCTAACCAGAATTTAACTTGACCTTTGAACCTTTTAGCACTAAACTTGTAAATGTAATAATTAAACATTACGGCTCGCAGATGAGCGTTTATCAGATAAACTGCTATTATAGTCAGATCATGCAAGGCCGTGTGAACAATATGATAGGTGCCGCTTAAAAGCGGCAGAATGGAGGATTTAATATGGGAATATTAACAAGATTCAGAGACATTATGTCAAGCAACATCAACGCACTGTTAGATAAAGCTGAGGATCCTGAGAAAATGATTGACCAGTGCCTGAGAAACTTAAATACCGACCTTGGTAAGGTTAAATCGGAAACCGCAGCAATTATGGCTGAGGAGCAGAGAGCGAAGAGAGTTCTTGATGATTGCAACGAAGATATTGCTAAGATGCAGACATATGCTGTGAAAGCTCTGGAAGCGAATAACGAAGCTGACGCCCGCAAGTTCCTTGAGCAGAAGGCTAATCTGAGTGCAAAACAGCCCGGCCTACAGCAGGCTCATGATCTGGCACATACCAATGCAACTCATATGCGTGAGATGCATGATAAACTGGTTGATGATATAAATGAGCTCGAATCCCGCAAGGATATGATTAAGGGAAAATTAGCTGTTGCTAAGACTCAGGAACGGATCAATAAGATGGGCTCTTCCGTAGTAAGCGCGAATGACTCCATGGCTAGCTTCAAGAGATTTGAAGAGATGGCTGACAAAGCTCTGGATAAAGCAAATGCAATGGCTGAGTTAAACTCATCTTCAGCAGAGCAAACCTTGGATGATCTTACTAAGAAGTATTCTACTGACTCCAATGTGGATGATGAACTTGCCGCATTGAAAGCTAGTTTAGGCAAATAATTAACGGTTAAACCAAACATGCAGGCATGCAAATGCTATTTGCATTCGCGTATAATAGAAATGTCCGCAAATGAGTAGATGACATCTTTCTTATTTGCGGGCATTTTACCTGTATTTCAAGGATAGTAGTGAGGAGGTTCCCAATGTCCACAGTAATACATTATAAATGCCCCAACTGTGGGGCTGATATGGCTTTTGACAGTCAAACCGGATTGCTGCGCTGCGGAAGTTGCGGCAGAACGGACAATATTGAACAAATGGCAGGAAAAAGTAACCAGGATGTGGGTGATATTCATTATGAGATGAATGATGACGATATCAATGCAGCCAATTCTGCCTTTAATAATGATTATGCAGATGCTTCCGATACTGATGAACCAAGCCGACATTCAACCTTTGGCGAGAATGAAGCAACGGAATATCATTGCAAAAACTGCGGTGCTGTGCTGATTACCGATGCACAGACCACTGCTACTACCTGTAGTTTCTGTGGTGCGGGTGTTGTTTTGGGCGACCGTCTGAGCGGCAGTCTTGCCCCTTCGAAGGTTATTCCATTTACTATTAATAAGGAACAGGCACAGGAAGCATTTAAAAAATGGTGTAAGAAAGGTCTTCTGACACCCAGTGATTTTATGACCGCTGACCGTATTAAAAACATAACAGGTATGTATGTACCTTTCTGGCTTTACGATATTAATGGCCGAGGCGAAGCGGAAGCTACCTGTACCAGAGTCCGCACCTATACCGCGGGTGAATGGATCTACACCGAGACTAAATGGTATCATGTTTACCGTAAAGTTGACTTAAATTATAACCGCATTCCCTGTGATGCTTCCAAAAAGATGGAGGACGGTATGATGGATAAACTGGAGCCCTATCAGTATCCTAACCTGAAGGATTTCAATATGCCTTATCTTGCCGGTTATATCGCAGAAAAGTATGACTTTACTGATGAACAGATGCTACCCCGTATCAAGGATAGGGTTTCCACCTATGTGGATTCCTATATTCGTTCGACAATAAACGGTTATACGACAACGAACTTCAACCGTAAAGACATCAATATCCGTAAGCGTCACGCAGATTATACCTTACTTCCGGTATGGATGGTCTGCTATGATTACCGCAAGGCTGAACATATCTTCGCAATGAATGGGCAGACCGGTAAGATTGTTGGCAAACCACCGCTCAGTAAAGCAAAAATGGCATATTGGTTTACCGGAGTATCCGTAGGATGCTTCATCATCTTCCGTTTACTTACGATTTTGTTAGGAGGTTATTAGTATGAAAACTTTTGATCTTAAAAAACTATTTCCCCTCTTGGCATTCCTATTTACCTTTATCTCATTATTCATCGTGAGTCCCATCATTGCTGCTGCATCTGAAACAGATTATGTGCAATTTGTTAATGATGATGCAGGATTATTATCCTCTTCAGAAAAAGATGAACTGGAGGATATGTGTTCCACCTACGGTGATGAGGCCGGGATAGAGATATACATCCTTACCCATGATAATTCGAGTGAACCCTATGTGGAGACTTACATTGAGAATTTTGAAGATAAATTACCTGTGGGTGATAGAGTATATATCGCGCTTGATATGTCTGAACGGGACGTATTCATGGAAGGTTACGGGCTTGCAGAGACTTATATTCATTCCAAGAGAATCAACGAAATTATAGACAAGATTACACCTGACCTATCTAATGGCAACTATTATGATGCATTTGCAACCTACATCCAGATGTCCGCTGATTATATGAGTGATGATTCTGAATTAAACTATGATCATGATTATACGGCAGGTAAGCCTCAATCAAGTGATCCTAATGCTGCTTATTACGATGAGACCTGGCCGGAAGATGATAATTCAACGATGAATGAAGTCAGTAGCATCTTAAATAATGTGTTCGTCCAATTACTGATCGCTATCGTGATCGGTGCAGTAACTGTAGTGATTATGGCTTATAACTCCGGAGGCAGGATGACTGCCGGAGGTAGCAATTACATTGATCCGAATCATTCCGGTCTGATTGGCAGAAGAGATGATTATATTCGGACTACTGTTACCAGAATCAGAAAACCCCAGGATAACAATACCGGCGGACGAGGTGGTTTTAATGCCGGTGGCTTCCGTGGAGGTATGTCAGGCGGAGGACGTTCCCATAGTTCCGGCGGTGGAAAATTCTAGTGGTTTTTCCTGCGTAATAGACTTATAATAATAACAAGGATACATTTCAATAAGGTTGGTTACAGTGATTCACACCTTATTGGAATATAAGATCACAATATCATGGGAGGAAAGAGATATGGGTTTATTTTCAAAACAATTTGCAAATGTGGTTGAGTGGCAGGAATTCCGCGACGACATGATCTTCTACAAATGGAGTAATGATGAAATCAAGAAGGGCAGTCGTCTGATAATTCGCCCCGGTCAGGATGCTGTATTTTTATATAATGGCAAGATTGAAGGTATCTTCAAGGATGAAGGTGACTATGACATCGAATCCCAGATCATCCCGTTCCTATCCACACTTGCCGGATTTAAATTCGGCTTCAATAGCGGTATACGTGCTGAAGTGTTATTCATTAACACAAAGGAATTCATCGTAAAATGGGGAACCCAGAATGCAATTAACATTCCTACTCCCCAATTGCCTGGTGGTATGCCGATTCGTGCAAACGGAACCTTCTCCTTCAAGGTATCGGATTATGTGAAACTGATCGATAAAATCGCCGGTGTGAAACAATCCTATTATGTTGAAGATGTAAGACTTCGTATCGTAACTATCTTAGACCAGCTGCTGATGAAGTGGATCTCTAAGGAAGGTAAGGATATGTTCAACCTTCAAGCGAATTCCTTTGACATCGCTTCAGGTATTCGTACAGACCTCGATATGCAGCTCTTTGATACGGGTATGTCAGTTACTGCTTTTCATGTCATGAGCTTCACCTATCCGGAAGAAATTCAGGCTATGATTAATAAGAATGCCTCCTTCAGCATGGTTGGCGATATGAATCGCTATCAGCAGGCTGCCATGACGGAAGGCATCTCAACCGGTAAAGTTCACGGCGGTGGTGTTGCTTCTGATATGGCTGGTATGATGATGGGTATGAACATGGCAAACCAGATGATGCAGAATATGAACAATGCAAACCAAACACAGAATAATACGAATCAGCAGACAGATAATAAACCGAATTTCTGCCCGAACTGCGGCACGAAAACCGGCGCAGCCAATTTCTGCCCGAATTGCGGCCATAAACTAGCATAGAAATAAAAATAATGATATTAGCCGAATGGTTCCTCCGGGAGCTCATTCGGCTTTCTGATACTACAATAACAATTAAGCTGCTGCATTGAATGGAGGGCGCAATGAAGCTGAAGTATAAAAAGTCAATATTATTAGTATTCTTAGGTACAATGGGCATCGGGATTCTCACCATGGCTCTAGCACCTCGGAATGACGAGAAGGCGGAAACTTCTGAAAAGCTTATCGATGAATCGAATTATAATGAAGATACGCAACAAGTCGATTTAATGGTTACAGTTGTTCCAACCATTTCTCCGAAACCTACCATGGTACCCATTCCAACCGACGTTCCTACACCAACCCCTCTTCCGATTTATCCACTTGAGGAAGAAGGATATCCCGAGATTGAAAGCATCGTTAAGGACTATTATGAAGCTAAGATATATTGTGATATCGAGGTGCTTAAAAAACTGTTTAGCAATCCTTCTGATGTTCCATCGACTGACCAGCTTCAAAAGGAAATCATGTATATTGAAGAATATCAATCCATTGCCTGTTATGTAAAGAAAAGCTATGAGGATGGGACATACATCGTTTATGTTTATAACGAGATAAAGTTCGTAAACATAGATACCGCAGCGCCAGCGGTTGACCGGTTCTATCTGATCACAGACAGCAAGGGTGATATTAAGATCTTCTCCGGAGATCTTGACGAAGAGACTACTATCTATTATAATGCCCGATTGTTTGATGCAGATGTTCAGGAACTGCTTCAGGAGACTAACGCTAAAGGTACCGTAGCAAGGGAAAAAGACGAACTATTAAGAAACTTCTGGGAAGGCTTAATGTCTACACAGGAGGAAATCGAAGATGAAGATACTGATGGAGAGAATTAAGATAATTACAATTACAATAAGGTAAAAAACTAACCCATATTACAAGCATGTAGTATGGGTTAGTTTTTGCAAGTAGATCTTTGTATTTTTGAAGATAGCCTTAATGAAACATTCTTATTTACCTACTATCATAACCGGTATGCTTAGACTAGCCGATAACGCTGCTGAAGTATTCCCTGCAGCGTCTGCCAAGAGCGATCCGGTAGATACTGTCAGATAAGTGGTCGAAGTACCAAAGTATGATAAGTTCAGTTTATCAACTGATCCAATACTTATTAATAAAGAAGTCGCGTCGTTAACTTTACCACTAGAGCCGGAAGCAGTATTGCTGGTTAGCTGATAATATCTTCCGTTAGAACTGTCGGAAAAAGAAAGCTTTGTTACATCGACCTTATCGCCAACGGAGGAAGCTCCTGCCACAATAAGGTAAAGTTGATTCGTTTGCACACTATATATTGCTGAGGTTATGCTGTTTACTGCCGGAGAAACATAATCCACAGCCAAAGTAGGGTTTCCTACTGTACTGGTTACTGTAACGTTATTGACATTGAAAAGTTTAACTGTTACAACTCCACCCGTGGGAATCACTGACTGAAGCTCTGCATTCGTCGGTGTACTGTCCGAGGTGGTAAAATTAACGGTTGTATCGGTCGAATTGATATAAGAATCCACAGCAACTAATTTACTTCCTACATATAACTCTGCTCTGCCACCGGTCGCCTGGCCTGCAGTAATATTCGCAGCTGCTGTTAAATATAATGATGTGTTATTTAACGCATTCACTATCATCGTTGTTCCAATGGAGGATACCGTTACATTCGTCGGTGCATCAAGGGCAGTTACTACAGTAACCGGAACCGTTACCGATGCGCCAATGGATGTCGATACGTTACCTGCTGCATCACTCAGCAATGATCCTGCAGCCAAGGTAAGGTACATGGAAGTACTACCGAATCCGGTTAAGCCGTTCTTATCAACAGTACCTAATTTGATTTCTATTACATTAGAACTAACGACAGATCCACTGGAATCGCTCGTTAATTGATATGATCTACCGAGGGCAGAATCATATAAAGTAATTTTGGTAACATCAACCTTATCTCCAATTCCACTTGCATTGGTTACATTCAATTTCAACAGATTCCCTGATGAATTATAATTTGCTGACGTAATTCCCGTTAGTGTTGGAGCTACATAGTCAACTTTCAGCGTTGGATTCCCGACGGTACTCCCTACAGCTTTATTACTGGCATTATATAGTTTAACTGTAACGACGCCGCCGAAGGGAACCGCTACTTGCATTTCAGCATTGGTGGGCGTATCATCTGAGGTTGTAAAGTTAACCGTTGTATCAGTAGCCGAAACTAAGGTATCTGTTGCAACCTTCTTAGAACCAACATATAATTCTGCTTTTCCTCCGGTTGCTTGACCTGCTGTTATATTAGCCGATGCTGTCAAATATAGTGTAGAGCTATTCACTGTATTTGCTATCATCACCTGTCCGATGGGAATAACGGTAACATTAGTAGGAGAATCTAATCCAGGAACTTCTACTATAACCTCGTCATCATCAACATCACACTTAATACCAAGAAGTTTTGCAATATACTGGATCAATACGGTCATTTTCTTATCATTATCTATTGAGAATATTCCTGAACTATTATCCTTCACACCATTCACATAGACAGTTTTTTCTTTGAAATTTATTTCTATTTTTATTGATCCCTTCGTTACGGATAGAACTGCGGTGGCATCATTGTAATCGACAGAGGCCCCCATCCCTTTCATTACCGGTGTTACAGGTAATTTATATCTATCGTATTTAAAAACAGGCACATCCTCGATATCATATTCATATTCCTGTTTATTATCTTTCGAATTGTTCTTCTGCTCGTTCGTAACTTCATGTTTGTTTTTCTTATCATTATTGTGTTTTTTGGCAAAGGCTGTATCTGTAGTAGTAAATAATAAGGTAATCGTAATAACTAAACATATAATTTTTTTCATTAATAGAACTCCTTTCTTGTTTCTATTAATACTTTCGATAACAACTTGGAAATTTTTGGGGTACGGGATAAAATATATTTTATTTTTATCTCACTGCATTTTTGCAAAGAAAAAAGGAGGGTTATCCTCCTTTTAACATTTTTATCTCGCATTTAAAAATTTCGAATTATATTTATGCTTTATATCTAGCTATTTTAATTTGCGTATTTAAAGTAATACCTTTATGTTTATGCATTTTTATTTACGCATTTTTATTTACGCATTTAATTTTTATTAGATTACTTAATTTGATTAGCTAACTTTGAATACCTCATCCTGCATCAACTTAGATAATCTTGTATCTGCATCTTCCATGCTGCTGCCTTTTGCACCGAAGTAGAACTTTATCTTCGGTTCCGTACCGGAAGGTCTGATAGCACACCAAGCATTATCATTTAAATCAAAGTAAAGAACATCTGATTTCGGAAGACCCGTCGGGGTAACCTCACCTGTTATTAGATCGGTAATGGTATCCTCTTGATAGTCTCTAACTTTCAATACCTTATAGTCTCCTGCGTTCTTCGGAGGGTTCTTACGGTATGATGTCATGATATCTTTAATCTTCTCCATACCTGTAATACCCTTTAAGGTAACAGATACCAAATCTTCCTTGAAATATCCATACTTCTTGTAGATGTTATTCATCTGCTCAAATAAAGTAATTCCCTTGGACTTATAATAAGCCGCTGCTTCACATAAACACATAACAGCAACAACAGCATCCTTATCTCTTGCATGGGTTCCAACGAGGCAGCCATAGCTTTCTTCGTAACCGAAGATATATTCATTAGAGCCACTTTCTTCAAATAACTTAATCTGTTCACCAATGTACTTAAACCCGGTTAACACTTCGATTAACCTAGCATTGTAACGTTCGGCAATCAAATCGGCGATATTACCTGTAACGATGGTTTTTATTAAAGCAGCATTCTTAGGCAAGCTACCCTTCTCTGCCTTCTGTGAGAATTCATACTCAGCTAATAAAGCACCGGTCATATTGCCGTTAAAGAGAACAAATTCTCCTTTTTCATTCCTTACCATGATACCCAGACGGTCTGCATCAGGATCCGTTGCAAGAATTAAATCTGCTCCTACTTCTTCCGCCAGTCTCTGTGCAAGCGTAAATACCTTCGGATCTTCCGGATTAGGATATCCTACCGTAGAGAATTCAGAATCCGGAAGCTCTTGCTCCGGTACAATAAATACATTTTCAAAACCAAGTTCTTGCAAGATTCTTCTGACAGGAAGATTACCGGTACCATGAAGAGGAGTATAAACAATCTTTAACTTCTTACTCTCATCATTAATCGGATTTACTACCAGTTTCTTTAGCGCGGTAATATATTTTTCATCTATTTCATTACCGAGGATAGTAAGAAGTCCCTTTGCTAAGGCATCTTCTTTACTAATCGTCTTTGCTTCAGCAAAATCATGTATTGCATTAACCTCACTGATGATCTCCTCATCCTTCGGATAAGTGATCTGAGCACCATCTTCCCAGTATACTTTATAACCGTTATATTCTGCCGGATTATGGCTTGCCGTAATAACAATACCTGCAATACATCCCAATTCTCTTACAGCAAAAGAAAGTTCCGGCGTCGGGCGTAGAGTCTCAAATAAATAGGCATGTATTCCATTCGCAGCCAGGCATAAGGAAGAATCCAATGCAAATTCCGGAGACATTCTTCTGGAATCATATGCAATTGCAACCCCTTTGCTTTCACCACCATGTTTCTTAATCGTATTAGCAAGTCCTTGGGTCGCTCTTCTTACGGTGTATAAATTCATGCGGTTCACACCAGCACCCAGAATACCGCGCAGTCCTCCGGTACCAAATTCAAGGTCCTTGAAAAATCTCTCTTTTATCTCCGTATCATTTTCTTTGAACACAGCCAGTTCTGCTCTGGTTGCTCCGTCAAAGTATGGGTTCGTTAACCATTCCTCATATTTCTTAATGTAGTCCATACCCTTAACCTCATCCTTTCTGATCATACCTTAAAACATTCAGTACCATGATACAATGCTTCTTTTTGAAAAGCAATCCTTTTTTTACTAAAAGGTTTTGTGTTTTTTTATAAAAAAAACCGCACAAGATTTCCAGTCCACGGACCTTTGCTCTTATGCGGCGTATTTTTAAGTCAAGTTTACTGGTATATTACTCATAAGCAAAGCTGTCAAACTTCGTTTGCCAGCGCGCGTTGCGCGGTTCCTCAATCTTAATCAATTAATGAAACATTCTGTTTCATTAATATGCTTAATATTGACACACCTTTGCTTATTCGCGACTATAGACCATCGCTATAATCGTCTTCGGTTATGCCTTTAAGGTTGAATTCCGTTTCAGTCCAATCGCCATCATTATGAGAATTCTCGCCATAATTTACGTGAGCATCATCGATTCCAGGAATGCTGTCTTCTCTCCCTAGGTCATCTCCCTTTTTTGCATACTTTTCTTCGTCATATACGATTTCTGCAATGCCATCTTCAGGCTCATAGTAGCCTTCTTCTTCAAATTCATCCTCGTTGAAGCTTTCTTCGGAATATTCAAAACCATCATATTCCTCAACATAGCCACCATCGCCTTCAAGATCCTCAGAAATCATAAACTCCTCAGGAGTATCGGTATCCAGTTTAACGGAACGGTATCTCTTCATTCCGGTACCAGCAGGAATCAACTTACCGATGATAACATTTTCCTTAAGACCAATCAACGGGTCAACCTTGCCCTTGATCGCTGCTTCCGTCAGAACCTTGGTGGTTTCCTGGAAGGAAGCTGCTGATAAGAAGGAATTAGTTGCAAGGGACGCCTTGGTGATACCAAGCATTACCTGCCTGCCATCTGCCAGTTCTAAGCCCGCTGCACTCAATCTATCATTCTCATCGTTGTATTCTAAGATATCTACTAAGGTACCAGGTAAGAAGCCAGTATCTCCGTTAGTCTCGATACGAACCTTCTTCAGCATCTGACGACAAATTACTTCGATATGCTTATCGTTGATCTCAACACCTTGCAAACGGTAAACTCTCTGTACTTCCTGGATCATATAATCCTGAACTGCTCGGATACCCTTAATCTTTAAGATGTCATGAGGGTTAACACTACCTTCTGTCAGCTCGTCGCCGGCTTCAAGAATGTCACCATCAGCAACCTTAATTCTGGATCCATAAGGGATTAAATATGCCTTAGCTTCCATTGTTTCGTTACTTGTTATAATTACTTCACGCTTCTTCTTCGTATCTTTAATGGTAACTACGCCACCGAATTCTGCAATGATTGCAAGTCCCTTCGGTTTTCTAGCCTCAAATAGTTCCTCGACACGGGGAAGACCCTGAGTGATATCGTCACCTGCCACACCACCGGTATGGAAGGTACGCATGGTAAGCTGTGTACCGGGCTCACCGATTGATTGTGCTGCGATAATACCAACTGCTTCACCAACCTGTACTGCCTCACCGGTTGCCATGTTTGCTCCATAACATTTCGCACATACACCAATGTGGGATTTACATGATAATATGGTACGGATTTTCACTTTTTCAACACCGGTAGCTATGACTCTAGCTGCACGCTTCGGTGTAATCATATGATTTGCTTTAACAATCATATTGCCGTCTTCATCGTAGATACTTTCACAAGCATATCTGCCAGTGATTCTCTCTTCTAAGGCTTCAATCACTTCTTTACCATCGGTAAATGCTTTGATCACCATACCAGGAATTTCCTGACCTTCACAGCAGTCCACTTCACGGATAATTAAATCCTGTGAAACGTCTACAAGACGACGGGTAAGGTAACCGGAGTCAGCGGTACGAAGCGCTGTATCAGAAAGACCTTTACGAGCACCATGTGCGGAGATGAAGTATTCCAATACGTCAAGACCTTCACGAAGGTTGGACTTGATCGGCAACTCGATGGTACGGCCTGATGTATCAGCCATCAAACCACGCATACCGGCAAGCTGTTTGATCTGCTTATCGGAACCACGGGCACCGGAATCGGACATCATCTTGATGTTATTGAATTTATCCAAACTGCTAAGCAGCTTCTCCGTAAGCATCTTATCTGCTTCTTTCCAGGTCTCGATAACGGTATTGTATCTTTCCTCTTCCGTCATTCTACCACGTCTATACTCTTTTGCGATATTTTCGATGGTAGCTTCTGCGTTTGCAATAATAATCTGCTTTTCAGCAGGTACTTCCATATCAGAAATAGATACGGTCATCGCAGCACGTGTGGAATATTTATAACCAAGGGATTTAACAGCGTCAAGGATCTCAGCTGTCTTAGTAGCCCCATGGATGTTAATACATTTTTCAAGAATCGGCTTTAACTGCTTCTTACCAACTAAGAAGTTAATCTCCAGCTTTAAGAAGTTCTCATCCAGAGTTCGGTCAATAAAACCTAGATCCTGAGGGATAATCTCATTAAAGATGAATCGTCCAAGCGTGGATTGAATTGTTCTTATTTCATGAACACCGTCTTTGTTGATACCTGATCTTCTAACTTTAATCATCTCATGAAGAGAGATTGCAGCATTCTCGTAAGCAAGAATTGCTTCATTGAGACTCTTGAAGTGGTGGCGAACACCACCTTCCATCTCTCGCTCAATGGTCAGATAGTAGATACCAAGAACCATATCCTGTGAAGGAACAGTTACAGGTGCACCATCAGAAGGCTTCAATAAGTTGTTCGGTGATAGTAATAAGAAACGGCATTCCGCCTGAGCTTCTACAGACAGTGGCAAATGGACAGCCATCTGGTCACCATCGAAGTCAGCATTGTAAGCGGTACAAACAAGAGGATGAAGCTTAATTGCTTTACCTTCTACAAGTACCGGCTCAAAAGCCTGGATACCAAGTCTATGAAGGGTTGGTGCACGGTTCAACATAACCGGATGCTCCTTAATAACCTCCTCAAGAACGTCCCAAACCTCGGACTGGAGTCTTTCCACCATCTTCTTAGCGGATTTAATATTGTGAGCGGTTCCTCTAGCTACCAATTCTTTCATTACGAAAGGCTTGAATAACTCGATTGCCATTTCCTTCGGCAAACCGCACTGATATAACTTAAGTTCGGGTCCAACAACGATAACGGAACGTCCTGAGTAGTCAACACGTTTACCAAGTAAGTTCTGACGGAAACGTCCTTGCTTACCTTTTAACATATCGGAGAGGGATTTTAGAGCACGGTTACCAGGTCCGGTTACCGGTCTGCCTCTTCTTCCGTTATCAATCAAAGCATCAACTGCTTCCTGAAGCATTCTCTTCTCATTACGAACAATGATGTCCGGAGCGCCTAGTTCTAACAGTCTCTTTAAACGGTTATTACGGTTGATAATTCTTCTGTATAAATCATTCATATCAGAGGTAGCAAAACGTCCACCATCCAACTGAACCATAGGTCGAAGATCCGGAGGAATTACCGGAATTACTGATAAAATCATCCAATCCGGATGGTTTCCAGACTCACGGAATGCTTCCACAACCTCAAGACGCTTGATAATTCTTGCACGTTTCTGGCCGGTTGAATCCTTAAGTCCTCTTTTTAATTCCTTAGATTCTTTTTCTAAATCAATTGCCTGAAGAAGTTCCTGGATTGCTTCAGCACCCATTCCGAGACGGAAGCTGTTGTATCCGTACTTCTCTGCTGCTTCTTGTCTTTCCTTCTCATTCAGAACCTGTTTATACTGTAAATCTGTAGTTCCTTTATCAAGTACGATATAAGAAGCGAAGTACAATACTTTTTCCAGAGTTCTAGGAGAAAGATCGAGTATAAGGCCCATACGGCTTGGTATTCCTTTGAAATACCAGATATGGGATACAGGTGCTGCCAATTCGATATGACCCATTCTTTCACGGCGAACGCTGGCTTTCGTTACTTCAACACCACATCTGTCACAAACGACACCCTTATATCTTATTTTCTTATATTTACCACAATGGCATTCCCAGTCCTTGCTAGGTCCGAAGATTCTCTCACAGAACAGACCATCCTTCTCAGGCTTTAAGGTTCTATAATTGATAGTCTCCGGCTTTCTAACTTCTCCTTTTGACCATTCTCTGATTTTTTCAGGTGAAGCTAAACCAATTTTTATAGCGTCATAGGTTATCTCTTGGATATTGCTCATAATTTCAGACATCCTTTGGCTCTCCCTTCGTTTCCATTTAGTTTATGCAGATTATCTACCGGTCAACGGCTGACCGCAGGCTTTACAGCGTACGCTGCCTTCTGCAACGACTGCACCGCAGTTAGAACAAACTTCCTCTAACGGCTCCTCGTCTTCTTCTTCCTCATAAATTCCGTCTTCCAGAATATCTTCCGATTCATCTTCATAAATATCAAAAACATCTGCCTCGATCTCTTCAACATTTCCTTGGGTAAAGCCGGCATCTTCATAACCTTCATCATATCTAAAATTACTATCTCCTTCGATTAATGGAGTCAAGTCAGAATCACCAAAGTCAATGCTTTCTGTCATCTTCACTTCGTTGCCGTTCTCATCGAGAACTGTAACATCCAGTGCCAATGATTGAAGCTCTTTTAGGAGAACTTTAAAGGATTCCGGAATACCAGGCTCTTGGATATTCTCTCCCTTAATGATGGCTTCATAAGTCTTAACACGTCCTGTAACATCATCGGATTTTACTGTTAAGATTTCCTGTAGAATATATGCTGCACCATAAGCTTCCAGGGCCCATACTTCCATTTCACCGAATCTCTGTCCACCGAATTGAGCTTTACCACCTAATGGCTGCTGTGTAACTAATGAATAAGGGCCAGTGGAACGAGCATGGATCTTATCATCAACTAAGTGGTGGAGCTTCAGGTAATGCATGAAACCAACTGTTACGGAACCATCGAAATATTCTCCGGTTCTACCGTCACGAAGTCTTACTTTACCATCGCGATTGATCGGTACACCCTTCCAGTCTTCTCTATATTCCGGATGCTTCTCCAGATGATCCAACAATTCCGGAGCTATACCGTCTTTATATTTTGCTGAAAACTCTTCCCAGGTTGAATTCGCATAGTCATTTGCGATTTCCAAGGTGTCCATAATATCAAACTCGTTAGCACCATCAAATACCGGAGTTGAGATGTCAATTCCAAGTACCTTAGCAGCTAAGGATAAGTGGATCTCAAGTACCTGTCCGATGTTCATACGAGAAGGTACACCCAAGGGGTTAAGCACGATATCAAGAGGTCTTCCATTCGGTAAGAAAGGCATATCTTCTGCAGGCAATACACGGGAAACAACACCCTTGTTACCATGACGACCAGCCATCTTATCACCAACCTGGATCTTTCTCTTCTGTGCGATATAAACACGAACAGTCTGGTTAACACCAGGTGACAGGTCATCGCCGTTCTCTCTTGTAAATACCTTAGCATCAACGATAATACCATATTCACCATGAGGTACGCGAAGGGAAGTATCTCGAACTTCTCTTGCTTTTTCACCAAAAATTGCTCTAAGGAGTCTCTCTTCTGCCGTCAGCTCAGTCTCACCCTTCGGTGTTACTTTACCAACTAAGATATCTCCGGCACGTACTTCTGCACCGATACGGATGATACCTCTTTCATCAAGATCCTTCAGTGCATCATCACCAACACCAGGAACGTCTCTTGTAATTTCTTCCGGTCCCAGCTTAGTATCTCTAGCTTCTGCTTCATATTCTTCAATATGCACAGAAGTATAAACATCTTCCTGAACCAAACGCTCACTAAGTAATACAGCATCCTCATAGTTATAACCTTCCCAGGTCATAAAGCCGATTAACGGATTCTTACCAAGTGCCAATTCACCAGCGGAGGTAGAAGGACCATCAGCGATTACCTGGCCGGCAGTAATTCTCTCACCACGGAACACGATAGGTCTCTGATTGATACAGGTTCCCTGGTTGCTCTTAGAGAACTTAATCATACGGTATGAAGTCTTTGTATTATCATCATTCTTAATTACTATTTCTTTTGCTGTTATTCTGTCTACTATACCTGATTTTTTGGCAAGTACGCAGACACCTGAGTCGATAGCGGCTTTCGCTTCGATACCTGTTCCTACTACAGGAGCTTCGGTCATCAAAAGCGGAACTGCCTGACGCTGCATGTTAGCACCCATGAGGGCACGGTTCGCATCGTCATTTTCCAAGAATGGAATTAATGCAGTAGCTACGGAGAATACCATCTTCGGAGATACGTCCATTAAATCAATCTTGTGTTTCTCATATTGAGAGGTCTCTTCCTTATGACGCCCGGAAACAGTGTTGTGAACAAAGAAGCCTTTATCATTAAGTGCTTCATTCGCCTGAGCAACAATGTATTTATCCTCTTCGTCTGCAGTAAGATATACAACGTCGTCAATAACTTTCGGATTCATCGGGTCAGTCTTATCCGTCAGACGGTAAGGTGCTTCAATGAAACCATATTCATTAATTCTTGCATAGGTTGCAAGAGAGTTGATCAAACCGATGTTAGGACCTTCAGGGGTTTCAATCGGACACATTCTTCCGTAATGGGAATAGTGAACATCTCGAACCTCGAAACCTGCTCTATCACGGGACAAACCGCCGGGACCAAGCGCGGATAAACGTCTCTTATGGGTTAATTCACCCAACGGATTATGTTGATCCATGAACTGAGACAGCTGGGAGCTTCCGAAGAATTCCTTAACAGCAGCTGTAACAGGCTTAATATTGATTAAGGACTGAGGACTGATTCCCTCAAGATCCTGAGTTGTCATTCTCTCACGAACAACACGTTCCATTCTGGAAAGTCCGATACGGTACTGGTTCTGCAATAACTCACCAACCGCTCTGATTCTTCTGTTACCCAAATGGTCAATATCATCGGCAAAACCGACACCGTATTCGAGATGAATGTTATAGTTAATGGAAGCAATGATATCTTCCTTTGTAATATGTTTCGGGATTAATTCATTAATATTCTTCTTAATAGCTTCATTGATATCTTCAATACCAGTATTCTCTGCCAGAATGTTCTTGAGAACCGGATAATAAACATCCTCGGTTACTCCAAGTTCTTTTCTGTCTACGTTTACATAATGAGTAATATCAACCATCATATTAGAGAGAACTTTAACATTTCGTTCATCCGCTTGTACCATAACTGACGGCACTGCAGCGTTCTGAATCTGTCTAGCTAATGCGTCGTTAACCTGTGTTCCTGCTTTTGCAATCAGCTCACCGGTGGACATATCAACTACATCCTCTGTAAGCACGAATCCAACGATTCTGTTACGGAAGTGAAGCTTCTTGTTGAACTTATATCTACCAACTTTAGCAAGATCATATCTTCTTGCATCAAAGAACATACTGTTTAATAAAGATTCTGCATTCTCAACGGCAAGAGGCTCGCCGGGACGTAGCTTCTTGTAAAGCTCTAATAAGCCATCCTGGTAGCTTCCAGTCGGATCCTTAGATGTACTCGGGTCCTTCGCTAAGCTTGCTAAAATCTTTGGCTCCTCACCAAACAGCTGTTTGATCTCTTCGTTAGTACCATAACCTAATGCTCTCACGAAAGTAGTGATCGGAACCTTTCGGTTACGGTCAACTCGCACGTAAAAAACATCGTTGGAATCTGTTTCATATTCCAACCATGCTCCTCTATTAGGAATTACAGTAGCAGAAAATAATTTTTTACCAATCTTGTCATGATCAACTGAGTAATATATACCGGGGGAACGTACTAACTGGCTTACGATAACTCGCTCTGCACCATTGATAACAAAGGTACCGGTTGCTGTCATTAATGGAAGATCTCCCATGAAGATATCATGTTCATTGATCTCATTATTTTCCTTATTATGAAGTCTAACCTTTACTTTTAAAGGAGCTGCAAATGTCGCATCTCTCTCCTTACATTCTTCAATCGTATATTTGACGTCATCTTCACATAACTGAAAGTCTACGAATTCCAAACTCAAATGTCCACTATAATCTGCTATCGGAGAAATATCATCAAATACTTCTTTGAGTCCCTCGTCTAAAAACCACTGATAGGAATCCTTCTGTACTTCAATGAGATTCGGCATCTCCAGGACTTCCTTTTGTTTGGAGTAACTCATTCTAACGTTATTACCAACTTTAATTGGATGCATTCTGTTCTTGTCCATTGACGTTTTCACCCCTTGAATTTAATAAGTATCATTCAACACAATGAAACCGGAATACTTACAAATCAATAATTAGCTAGCATTCCAATTATTCACTTGTCTTGAATAAAAAACTTCTTTTCATTTTGAATCATATATGCTATAATATTAGTAACTAGGCATATAACACCACAATAGTGCACCTTTTATACTATCATAACTTTTTGCAACTGTCAACTCAAATTTATTGAGTTTTTTATTTTTTTATAAACAAATACTACAATTTACATAGTTAAAAATAATAGGACTGCTCAAAATGATATGATATCCCTTAAGTAGATAAGGCAAATAACCAAAATCTACTTAGGGGGTATTTTTTATGTCCAAATCACCACA
>FWWL01001502.1_pt1 | contig 54822 bp, 49 predicted proteins | sample 2228331 | NCBI WGS metagenome assembly FWWL01 (sample SAMEA103939775, study PRJEB20133) | metagenome | reverse complement strand
ATTCCGATTCGCCAGCCCGAACGCGTGAGCGCCCCCGAAGAAGTGGAGCGGCTGCGTGAGCTCGCACCGGATATCATCGTGATCGCGGCGTACGGGCAGATTCTGCGGCCTGCGGTGTTGGCCGTCCCCCGCAGGGGCGTCCTCAACGTGCACGCCTCGCTGCTCCCCCGCTGGCGAGGGGCCGCGCCCATCGCAGCCGCGATCCTGGCGGGGGACACCGAGACCGGCGTCACGATCATGCTGGTGGAGCCGGAGCTCGACGCGGGGCCGATCCTCGCGCAGGCGCGCGAACCCATTTGTCCGAACGACACGTCGGGTTCGCTCGGGGCGCGGCTGGCAGAGCTGGGAGCGACGCTGCTGATGGAGACCCTTCCTCGTTGGCTCGACGGCGCGATCACGCCCCAGCCCCAGGATGCGCGGCTCGCGACGTACGCTCCCGCGGTCAAAAAGGAGGACGCCCGTATCGACTGGACACGCGAGGCCGCATTCATCGAGCGCCAGGTGCGTGCGTACCATCCTTGGCCGGTCGCGCACACGACACTCCGAGGCGAGCCGTTGCGTATTCTGCGAGCCCATGTGGAGCCTGAGACAGGACCCGAAGCCCCGGGGACGGTCGTGCCCGCATCGACGGGGTTCGCGGTGCGCTGCGGCGAGGGCACCCTCGGCGTGGACGAGGCGCAGCTAGCCGGGCGCCGTCCGCTTCCAGCCGCCGAGCTCCTACGCGGACGAAGGGATCTCCTCGGTTCGGTGCTCGGGACATGATCGCGCGCTCCCTCTATGACCTGCCGTTCGACGCGCTCGTCGAACGCTTGACATCGATGGGCGAGCCGTCCTATCGGGCTCGGCAGTTGTGGCACTGGGCGTACCAGCGATTCGCGCGCAGCTACGACGAGATGACCGATCTGCCGGCAGCGCTGCGGGCCCGGCTGAGCGTGGAGCTCCCGCTGACGCCGGCGGTCGAAGAAGTGGGATTCGTGCGCTCGGCGGACAGCCAGACGCGCAAGTCGCTGCTCCGGCTGGAGGACGGCGAGCTCATCGAAGCCGTGCTCATGTTGTACGACCCGCGGTCAGACTCGCGGGGCCGCGCGACCGTGTGCCTCTCGACCCAGGCGGGTTGTGCGATGGGATGCGTCTTCTGCGCGACGGGACAGGCAGGGTTCCGTAGAAATCTCTCGACAGGAGAGATCATCGCCCAGGCCGTCACCCTGGCGCGTCACCTGCGCGACGAGGAGGGGCGACGACTCACGAACGTCGTGTTCATGGGCATGGGCGAACCCCTCGCGAACTACGACGCCACGATGCGCGCCGTCCGCATCCTGAACGCCCGCGAGGGGTTCGGGATCGCCGCGCGGCACATCACCATCTCGACGGTGGGCCTAATCAGCGGCATCAGAAAGCTGGCCGACGAGCGCTTGCAGATCGGCCTCGCCGTCTCGCTGCACGCCCCTGACGACGCACTGCGGCGACGACTCATCCCGACACAGCGGCGCCCGCTCTCCGAGCTCCTCGCGGCGGTGCGCGAGTACATTAAGAAAACGGGCCGGCGAGTCACGTTCGAGTACGTGCTCATCGACGGTGTCAACGACAGCATCGACCACGCCCGAGCCCTCGGTCGCCTGCTCCGTGGCCTGCTCTGTCATGTGAACCTGATTCCCGTCAACCCGACGGGCGCGGACGTGCGTCGGCCGCCGCGCGCGCGCGTCCTGGCATTCCAGCGGGAGGTGCTCGCCGCGGGTGTGCAGTGTACCGTGCGCGTCGAAAAGGGGGTCGAGATCGCAGCCGCGTGCGGCCAGTTGCGCGGTCAGCATGCCGCGGCGACCGCCCGCGCGGGATGAGGCCCGCGGCCGAGCGAACTACTCTTCTTCCTCTTCCTCTTCGGCCTCGGCCGCCTCTTCCACGGCAGCCTCCACGGCTTCCTCCACCGGCACTTCCTCGACCTCGGCAGCCAGCCGTGGCGCCTCCACCTTTACGACCACTACGTCCGGGTCAGCGAGAATCTCGTATCGGTCGCTGCGCGGGAGCTGCCCGACGTGTAGCGACTGCTCGAGCTCGGTGAGCCCCGACACGTCGACCTCGATGGCGGCAGGGATGTCCGTAGGCAGCGCCCGCACCGTCAGCGTCTCGACTTCCTGCAGCAAGATCCCCCCGAGGTCCTTCACCGCGGGCGATTCGCCCACCAGGTGCACAGGCACCTCGGCGCGCATCTTCTCCTTGAGTGAGACCTGGTAGAAGTCGACGTGCAGGATCTCGTGCGTCACCGGGTCACGCTGGACGCTGCGGATCATCACAGGCCGTGACCCCGGCTCGCCGCCCACGGTCAGTTCAATGATGGCGTTCCGCGACGTCTCCTTCAGCAGGCGCAGGAGCTCCGGCGTGGGCACCTGCACGGCCTTCGAGTCCAGCCCGTGCCCGTAGATGTTCGCCGGGGTGACACCCTGCCTCCGGAGCCGCGCCACCTTCTTGCCCAGGATCACGCGCTCTTCGACCTTAAGAGATGGGTTGGCCATCGTCGATGTCTCCTCGTACCACCGTCCGCTCGAACTGGGTCCGAACCGGGAACAGGCTCATGCTCCAGGCAGGCGCTTCGTGAACCACCGCGCGAGCGCAAAGCCGAAGCCGAAGGCGAACGCCGCCGGCAGGGTGAACACCGCCCGTACGTCGCCGCTCACGCGAGGCGAGAGCAACACCAGCACGGACGAGCGCTCGACCTTCGCCTCGCGCGCGACCACCGCCACGACGGCGCTCTCTTCGACCTCGACGTTCGTGCCCCGGACAAAGAGCGCCGCCCCTTCTTCGAACTCGACCTCTTCGCCCGAGACCGTTTGCGCGGCGGCCTGCCGCACGTTGGCCTGCGACGCGGACACCGCTCGAATCGCGCTGCGCGTCACGTCGACGTGCTCACCTGTCACATCGCGGAGCCGCTCGCCGGAGACGTGTCCGTTTCCTTCGTGCGCCTCCATCACGGCCTCCTCGGGTCCGCGCCTATGCCGGCGAACCCGCGGCACCATAACAAACGCCCACGAGGCGAACAAGACCGAGTGGTGGCCTGACCTGGCGCTGCATACAATGCAGCAGAATGGACAGCCTCGCGCGAACGCTGATCCTGTTCGGAGGACTGCTGATTCTCATCGGGGCGGGCCTCTACCTCGCCAGTCGGATTCCCGGTATCGGCCGGCTACCCGGGGACCTCGTGTTCAAGCGCGACGGCGTGAGCGTCTACATTCCGCTCGCGACGTCCCTTCTCATCAGCCTGCTGCTCACCCTGATTCTGAACGTCGTCTTCAGGATCTGGCGGTCGTAGGCCCGCTGTCGCCCCGCGGCTCGAAGCGCAAGCGCTGCCCCACTGCGTAGGTCGCCCCCGGGCGTGCCTTCAGCTCGATGACCCCTCGGGCACCGCGTACCGTCCTCGCAATGCGCCAGGGACGCATCCCCCGGACCACCTTCAGCACGACGCCGTCGTCGTCCACGAAGAGGAGGTCCAGAGGGAACCGCATGAAGAATCCGTGGATGTCGCCACCGGGAAACAAGATGCCCTCGTCGGCCGGGAAGTCCGCTCGCAACATCAGGCCCGCAAAGCGCTGCCAGTGCGACCGAGCCACACGCAGGCGCTCGACGACGACCCGACCCTGCCCGTCCACTACACGGAAGTCCCCCCGTCGGCTCCGCTTGACCTCAGTGACGGTCACTTCGCCCCGACGGTGGCCGGCGGATGGTAGTAGATGACACCATCGCGAACCGTGGTGTCGAGCCGGCCTTCCCAGACCAGATACTCGAGGTGCGCCAGCGTCTCGCTGAGGGCTGCCCGGCGCATCCACGGCGAGAAGCGCTGGAAGTCACCCGTCGCCCATTTCGTGCCCGCCGCTACCTGGTAGGCCGTTGTCGGGCGGTCACCGATGATGCGCAGCATCTCCTGCAACCGCTCTTCGTGATGGCGCTCGATCTCACGCAGGCGTCGGGGTAGGTCCTCGAAGGTGTGCTCATGCGCCGGCAGCGCCTTGGAGACGGGTATCGGCTCGAGTCGCCGCAGCGAGGCGATGTAATCGCCCAGGGGATTCCCCTGCTGCTGCGGATGCAGGCTGACGTTGGGCGTGATGGTGGGAAGCACGTGGTCGCCGGTGAGCATTAGCCGATGGTGGGGTTCGTAGAAGCAGATGTGCCCGGGCGAATGCCCCGGCGTCCAGTACACCTCGAGGGTGAAATGACCGACCTCGATTCGCTCGCCGCCCCAAACGACCTCGTCTGGCTCCACGGGCACGACGAAGCTGCGCACCGGCATCGCGGACGACTGCAGGTCGGGCATTTCGTCTCGTGGTACGCCGTGCTGGAGGAGCCAATCGGCCATGATCTTGAGCAGCCGTTCCGGCGCCCAGTACCGGGACCGGATGAAGTCACGCTCCCGCTGGTGGATGATGACCTTCGCCCCGGATACCTCCTTGACACGGCCCGCAAGGCCGTAGTGGTCGGGGTGAATGTGCGTGACGAGCAACCGCTCGATGCGGGAGAAGCCACCGCAGACGTCCGTGACCTGTCGCTCCAACGCATCGAACGCTTCGGGGACGTTCCACCCGGAGTCGATCAGCGTCCAGCCGGTGTCCCCCTCGACGAGATACGGCAGCACCCACCCGAGCGGGTTATTCGGAATCGGCACTTTGAGCTGGTAGATGCCGGGGACGATTTCGGTCGGCGTCATGCGAACGCCATTGTATGCGCACAGCGGCGGTCCGGTCGAGGCTTCCGGTACGCCGCCTGCCTGAGAGGATCGAGGCGCGAGCTCATCGCGAGAGATGGCGCACCCGGTCCGCCGAGGAACGACACTTGTCGCCGGGCGTCGGCTCTGGTATGACAGGCGCGCGATGCCCGTCATCAGCATCCCGTACGGAGACCAGCGCATCGAGGTGGAGCTGCCGGAGCGCACGCGCTTCGCCGGCGCAGCCGCTTCCGCCCTCGCGGGCGAGCCGTCGGCGCCGCCGCCGACGCCCGAGGAGGAGCGGGAGATTGTCCGGCAGGCGTTCGAGCGCCCGCTGGGCATGCCCCGCTTGCGCGAGCTGCTGCGGCCTGACTCGCGCGTGCTCATTGCATTCGACGACCCCACCGTCACGTCGTATGGGCCGCTGCGCAGACTCTGCATCGACGCCGTGTTCCGCGAGATGCGCGCCGCTGGCACGCCGGAGACGAACGCGACGCTCGTTTGCGCCAACGCGCTCCATCGCAAATGGACGCGCGAGGAGCTCGCGTCCATCCTCGGGGCGGACTTGGTCGAAGGCGCCGGCGACCGCCTCCAATGCCACGATGCGGAGGACCCGGATGGCCTCGTGTACCTCGGGACCAGCGAGCACGGGTACGACGTGGAGGTGCACCGCCTCGTGGTCGAGAGCGACGTCACCGTGTACATCAATGCCGGTCTGCACCTGGGATTCAGCGGCGGCTGGAAGTCCATCTGCGTGGGGCTGTCGACCTGGCGCAGCATCCGCCATACCCACACGCCCGACGGCATGTCGATGTCGGTACGCGACAACCGCATGCACCGCGTCTTGAACGAGATGGGCGCCTACCTCGAAGCCGAGCTCGCCCGACGAGCCAACGGGCGTCCGACGCCACGCATCTTCAAGGTCGAAGCGATCCTGGCGAATCCCAGAACGGCGCGCCACGTGTGGGCCGGCACCGTCGCCGACACGCGGGCGGCTGCGCTCGCGCTGATGGAGCAACAGGCGCGGCCACGCCGCGCGGAGGCCGAGCCCGCCGACGTCATCGTGTACGGGGTTCCGAACTGGAGCCCGTACGCCACGTTCGCGACGATGAACCCAATCCTCACCCTGCTGTCCACCGGCCTCGGATACCTGGGCGGATACATCGAAGCGCTCGGCAAACCGGGGTGCACGGTCATCCTGGCGACCCCGGTCCCGGAGCAATGGGATATGGAACACCACCCGGCGTACAAGGAGGTGTGGGAGCGGGTGCTACCCGTCAGCCGCGATCCCTACGACATCAGCACCCGGTTCGAAAGCGAATTCGCGACGCGCCGCGACTACATCGAGCGCTACCGGTTCGGTGTCGCCTTTCACCCCGTGCACGCCATCCTGGCGACGCACCCACTGAAGCGGCTGCGGCACGCGGGCCGCGTGTTCGTCGCCGGTGCGCAAGACCCGGCGGTCGTACGCCACGTCGGGTTCACGCCGTTCCCCACCGTGGAGGACGCCCTGCGCGAAGCGGAGCGCATTCACGGCCGCGACTGCTCCGTGGTTTGCGTCAGGTACTGATCCGTCGCCTGGCGCACCATCTCTCTCCGACAGGGGTACACTGGGGAGCGGGAGCGGTCGAACATCCCGCAGGAGGCGTTATCATGACGACCACCGCCGCAGTCGCACGTCCATCACTCCGCGATCTCAACCTCAACACGGGCAAGTATGCCCGGCTGTACGAACTCCTCTATCGGGCGGGGCCTGCCAACGGCACGTTGCTCTTCTTGCCCTACGACCACGGCATCGAGCACGGACCCATCGATTTTCTCGGAAACCCGGAGAGCGCCGATCCCGCCGCCATCTTTCGCCTGGGCGTCGAAGGCCGATTCTCGGGCGTCGTGACGCACATCGGCCTGGCGCGGCGATACTATCCCGCCGTCGCCGGTCGCATCCCTCTGGTGCTGAAGGTGAACGGCAAGACGGCCATTCCACCCGACGACGCCGCGTTCTCTCCGCTCACGGGGACGGTCGAAGAGGCCGTCGCCCTGGGAGCCAGTGCCGTGGGCTACACCTTGTACGTCGGCTCGCCGGCGCAGGCGGATGACATCCGCCAGCTCAACGACGTGAGGCGTGAGTGTGAGCGACTGGGTATGCCGCTCATTGTGTGGTCGTACCCCCGGGGCAGCGCGGTGGAGGCGAAGGGCGGCCGTGATTCACTGTACGCAGTCGACTACGCGGCGCGGCTGGCGATCGAGCTGGGTGCCGACGTGGTCAAGATCAACCTGCCAAAGCCGCACAAAGAAGGAACGGCGTACCCGAAGCAGTACGAGGAACTCGAGGGCGATCGGTTCGAGATGATCCGTCGCGTCGTCGAGTCGGCTCAGCGCTGCCTCGTACTCTTCTCCGGAGGCAGCTACAAAGAGGATGCGCAGTTCCTGGACGACGTCGAGATGGGCATGCGCGCTGGCGCCGCCGGCCTGATTGCGGGACGCAACATGTGGCAGCGGCCTCATGCGCAGGCCCTCGCGCTGATCGAGCAAGTCCACGGTATCCTGCATCGGTACGGTCAGCCCGAAGCGTAGCCGCGGGCCAGCGTTGCGGACCGCCCGGCGCTGCGTCACCCTGTCACCATGACGCGCTGCCGTCTCCTGGCGCTCGCCTCCGTGGTCGCGATGGCGCTGGCCGGAGCATGTGGGCCCCTCGGGACGGCGACCCCGACGCCCACCCCGTCCGTGGTCCCGACGCCCCTTCCGACCATCGAGCTGCCCACAGCAGCACCGCCATCGCCGACGCCCGAGCCCGCTCGCCCCGTTCTGCCCGGCACGACCATCGTCGTGGGCGGGCCCGTGAACGTGCGGGCAGAGCCTACGACGGCGAGCCCCATCATCCGCACGTTGCAGGACCTGGAGCTGGTCACTGTAACCGGCATCGTCCAGGGCGAGAACTGGATCATCGGCTCGCAAACGTGGCCAGCCGTGCAACCGTCGTGGGCGCGTGACTGGGCCGCGATCGAGGGCGGAGGCTACGTGTACGTGGCCTTTCTGTTCACGCTCGGAACGGACGAGGCGTCTCCGTTCGTCGAGACGACGGGCGCGGAAACGTGGATCGACGTGGACCTTTCGGAGCAGCGGGCGCGGGCGATGGTCGGGGACCGGGCGATCTACGAGGCCCGTATCACGAGCGGAGCTCCACCATTCGAAACGCCGCGCGGTACGCACGCCATCGAGCCCGACGGACGCATCGTGATCGAGCGCATGACGGCCTCGCAGGCGGGCTACTCGCCCGCGCAGGCCCGCTACGATGTCGAGCGCGTGCTCTTCGCCCAGTATTTCGATCGCCGCGGGAACGCGCTTCACCTGAACTACTGGCGCCCCGAATCCGTGTTCGGGACGACGCCCACCAGCCATGGATGCATCGGATTGCTGCTGCACGACGCACAGTGGTTCTGGCTGTTCGGCAAACCAGGGATGCGCGTCGAAGTGCACGACTGAGCGTCCGGCGTTGCCCTATCCCACACCCGCCTGCTAGCTTCACGACCGATGGCCACCATGCCCGGCCCGCCGGTTCCTGACTGGCGGGAACGCTACGCCCATCTGCTCACCACGCCGGAGAACGCCGTTCGCATTGTGAAGGACGGCGACCGCGTCGTGATCGGCATGCATTACCAGACGCCGCTGGCGTTATGTCGAGCACTCGCCGCGCGACATCGCGAGCTCCGCGGCGTGGAAATCGAGAACTCCATCTCGACCTTCATCTCGTGGTGGCCGGAAGGAGCCCACGACGCGTTCACCGTGCGCACCTTCTTCCTCCAGGCGTCGGATCGACCAGCCATGCGCCGCGGGCTGCTGGAATATGTGATCCAGGCGCCCATCCGGGAAGACGAGAGCTACTGGCTCGACCGCACTCCAGACGTCTTCCTCGTCAGCGTCTCCCCGCCCGACGCTGACGGCTGGTGCAGCTTCGGAATGAGCGTCTGGGGCGCACCCGAGGTCGCTCGCGAGGCGCGCCACGTCATCGGCGAGGTCAACGAGCGCTTCGTGCGTACCGGTGGCGACAACCGCATCCACATCTCACGATTCGACAAGCTCGTCGAGGCGCCGCCCCACTGGCAGTACCTGCGTCGCCCGGAGCGCACGCCGGAAGAGACCGCCGTCGCCGAGGTCATCTGCACCATCGTGGCGCACGAACTCATCGAGGACGGCGACACCATCCAGATCGGCACGGGCACGGTCTCCGCAGCGCTGGCCTCGTACCTGGGCCATCGCCACGACCTCGGGGTCCACAGCGAGCTCATCTTCGGCGGCATTCCCACGCTCGTCGAGCAGGGCGTCATCACGGGCGCCCGCAAGACGATGCATCCGGGCAAGGTCGTGGGCGCTTCCTTCGGTTCGCTCGAGCCGCACGAGTGGAAGCTCGTCGATGGCAACCCCGTCTACGAGCTCTACTGCATGAGCCACACCAACGATATCCGGGTGATCGCCGCCCACGACCGGATGGTCGCCGTGAACAACGCTCTCCAGGTGGACCTGACTGGCCAGATCAACGGGGAATCGCTGGGCACGACCATCTACAGCGGCATTGGCGGCGCGTTCGCGTTTCCCGTAGGGGCGCTCCATGCGAAGGGTGGTCGGTCCATCACTGTCCTGCCATCGACGTCCCTCGTGAACGGGGAGCGAGTCTCACGCATCCTGGCGGCGTTGCCTGCGGGAACCACCGTGACGGTGCCTCGTGGCTATGCTGACATCGTCGTGACCGAATACGGCATCGCGCGCTTGAAGGGGCGCACGCTTCGCAAGCGCATCGACGAGCTCGTCGCCATCGCGCATCCGGACTTCCGCGCAGAGCTCCGCGCCGAAGCGAAGCGTCTGTACGACCTCTAACCGGCGCGGCGCTCGCGCGTGAGGGCCAGGCCGGGTACACTCGCCTCGATGTTCACAGCCCACGGAGGGGAACCGCATGCGCCCGGTCGACGCGATTCGCACGAACCTGACGTTCTGGCACGACATGGTCGGCATCCTCTGCCGCGACCTCACGCCGGAACAGCTCCACTGGCAGCCGGAGCATCACGACAGCACGATCATGTTCGCCCTCTGGCACGCCATCCGCTCTGAGGACGAACTGGTCCACGGCCTCATCGCCCGCAGGCCGAGCGTCTTCACGTCCGGCGGCTGGGCCGAGCGCCTTCCCGTCGCGAAGACGGGCATCACGCCCTTCGGCACCGGGCTGGACCGCGAAGGCGTCGCCGCTATCCGTCTCGACATCCAGGCGCTCCTCGAGTACACGGAGGCCGTCCGCGACGCCATTGTCGCCTACGTCGAGTCCCTCACGGACGAACAGGCCGCCGAGCCCATCCCGCTGCCGTTCTTCAAAGATCCCTACGGCTTCGATTCGCTGAGCCGGATCGAGGCGCTCGCGTTCTTCTGCATCGGCCACACCGCCGAGCACCTGGGCGAGGTACAGATGCTCCGGGGCCTGATGGGCCTCAAGGGCGCGCTTCTGTAGCTCCCGGTCGTCCCCTGAGTTCGCGTACATCGACCCGGCCGCTTCGGGCCGAACGGCACGAACCCCCGGACGCACGACCCCCGTAGGATGCGGGCAGACGCATCAAGAGGGGGCAGATCGATGAGAGCTACGGACGCGCTGCGAAGCGACCACGAAGTCATTGAGCGCGCGCTCCGGGTGATGGAGCGCGCCGCCCTGCGACTGGAGGCAGGCCAGGCGCTCTCGCCCGAGGTTCTCTCTTCCGCGGTCGACTTCCTGCGTCACTTCGCCGACGGCTGCCATCACGCGAAGGAGGAACAGGCGCTCTTCCCGCGCCTCATCGAACGTGGTCTTATCCGCGACGGCGGTCCCATCGGCGTCATGCTGCACGAGCACGACCTGGGACGCGCGTACATACGGCGGCTCGAGAATGCGCTGGACCGCGACGACAACGAATCGACGGTCGATGCCCTCCAGTGCTACACAGCGCTCCTGCGCAACCACATCCTCAAGGAGAACGAGGTCCTCTTCCCGATGGCCGATCGCCTCCTCACAAAGGAGGACGACGAGGAGCTCGTCGCGGCGTTCGACCGTCTCGAGCGCGAGCGCATCGGCGCCACGGTCATCGAGCGCTATGGTGCGCTTCTGTCTCACATCGAGCGCGCTGTGCGCTGACGGGCCATCGCCGGCCCGATACGAAACGAGCGCTTCCGCCAGGAAGCGCTCGTGATACGTCCTCCGGACCGCCGTCTACACTCGGTGGCACGCGACCCAGTGGCCCGCCGTCACTTCGCGCCACTCAGGCACGCGTTCACGACATTCGTCGATCGCGATGGGACAACGCGTGTGGAACACGCACCCAGGCGGCGGTCGCAGCGGGCTTGGCACGTCGCCCGAGAGAATGATGCGCTCGCGCTTCGCCTCGACCTCGGGGTCCGGCACGGGGACCGCCGAGAGCAGCGCCTTCGTGTACGGGTGCAAGGGGTTCTCGTACAGCTCCACGCGATCGGCGAGCTCGGCGAGCTTGCCCAGGTACATCACCGCCACGCGGTTGCTGATGTGCCGCACCACCGAGAGGTCATGGGCGATGAACAGGTAGGTCAGGCCGAACTGGACCTGGAGGTCTTCGAGCAGATTGATGATCTGCGCCTGAATCGACACGTCGAGGGCGGAGACCGGTTCGTCGGCGACGATGAACTCGGGCTGCACCGCCAGCGCCCGGGCGATGCCGATCCGCTGCCGCTGGCCCCCGGAGAATTCGTGGGGGTACCGGTTCGCGTAGTACGGGTTCAGCCCAACGACGCGCATGAGCTCCTGCACGCGCTCCTTCCGGGCCTTGCCCTTCGCCAGTCCGTGAATCGCGAGTGGCTCGGCGATGATGGCGCCGACGGACATGCGCGGGTTCAGCGATGCGTACGGGTCCTGGAAGATCATCTGCATCTTGCGGCGCATCGCCCGCATCTCGCCGGCCTTGAGCTTGGTGAGCTCGACATCGCCGAATTTGATGCTCCCTGCCGTGGGCCTGTAGAGCTGTAGGATCGCACGCCCCGTGGTGGACTTACCGCAACCGCTTTCGCCCACCAGTCCCAAGGTCTCGCCCCGCATGATGCCGAACGTGATGCCGTCGACGGCCTTCACGTCGGCGATCTTGCGCTGGAAGATGAGGCCCGCCGTCACCGGGAAGTAGACCTTCAGGTCCCGTACGTCGACCAGGTGGCGGTTGCCGTTGGTCGTCGTGGCCGTCTGGCCGCCGGTCATCTCAGCCACCATTCCGCTCCGACCTCCGTTCCCTGACGTCCACCCAGCAGGCGGCGTAGTGGTTCGTGTCGACCTGCAACAGGGGCGGCACCTCTTCGCGGCACTTGTCGATCCGATAGGCGCACCGCGGGTAGAAGGAGCAGCCCTTGGGCATGTTGATGAGATCCGGCGGCACGCCCTCGATGGGTTCCAGCTTGTCCTTGCGCACCTGGTCCAGCCGCGGCACGGAGCGCAGCAAGCCCACGGTGTACGGGTGGCGGGGATCGGCGTACAGCTTTCGCGCCGTCGCCGTCTCGACGATCTTGCCCGCGTACATGACGTTCACGCGGTCGGCGTAACGGGCCACGTCCCCCAGGTTGTGGGTAATGATGATGACGGCGGTGCCCAGCTCACGGCTCAGACGAGCCATGATCTCGAGAATCTGGGCCTGAATCGTCACGTCGAGCGCGGTCGTCGGCTCGTCCGCCAACAAGAGCTTCGGATTGCAGGACAGCGCCATCGCGATCATGACGCGCTGGCGCATGCCTCCGGAGAACTGGTGGGGGTAGTCGTTCAGCCGGGTCGCCGCCTCTGGGATTCCGACCATCTCGAGCAGCTCGATGGCCCGACGGCGCGCGGCCTGCTTGTCCATCTTGAGGTGCAGCTCGAGCCCTTCCGTGAGCTGCCGACCGATGGTCAGGACCGGGTTCAGGGAGGTCATCGGCTCCTGGAAGACCATCGCGATGCGGTTGCCGCGGATGTGCCGGATCTCGTCTTCGTCCAGCTTGAGGAGATCCTGGCCTTCGAAGATGACCTCGCCGCCGACGATCTTGCCCGGCGGGCTCGGAATGAGGCGTAGAAGCGAAAGGGCGCTGACGCTCTTGCCACAACCGCTTTCTCCCACCAGGCCGAGCGTCTCGCCCTCGTCGAGGTCGTAGCTGACGCCGTCGACGGCTTTGACCACGCCCTCGTCGGTGAAGAAGTGCGTGCGGAGGTCCCGGACTTGCAGAAGCTTGGACATGCCGTGCGTCCTCGTTTTCCCGTATCGTGTGGCGCAGCCGCCGACTTCGTCAAGAGAGGCGCCTGCGGCGCTCGTACCCCCGTTCCGGTTCGCGTCGCTTGCTCAAGGTGGTGGGGAAGAGGAGATTCGAACTCCTACGCCTTGCGGCACATGATCCTAAGTCATGCTCGTCTGCCAGTTCCGACACTTCCCCACAGCGGCGCGGGGCGCGTCGCGGGCCGCCCGCGCCCCGCGTTCGATGCGTTCCGAGTGGTGAGCCGCCAGGGACTCGAACCCCGAACCGGCTGATTAAGAGTCAGCTGCTCTGCCAGTTGAGCTAGCGGCCCACGCAAAGCGGCGGAAGTATAGCACCGGCCTCGCCATCGGCATAGCGCCGTGCCACGGCCGCGCTCCCGCGCACTTCAGCATAGCAAACGCTGCTGGTCCCGCGTTACGCCCGCTCCGCGTACGGCGGGAACAAGGACTCGAGCTCCTTCCGGACCGGGTCGTCGGGCGGAAGGTAATTCGAGAAGTCGCCGTTGGGCTGGGGTGTGTCGCGCTCGCCGGTCACACCGTATCGGCGGATCTTCTCTTGCAACATCATGAGGCCCGTGAGAAGCGACTCCGGTCGGGGCGGACACCCGGGCACGTACACGTCCACCGGGACGATGAGGTTGACGCCGGGCAGGGTGCTGTACCCGAAGGCGAACGGGCCGCCCATGGTCGCGCAACCGCCGAAGGCGATGACCCATTTGGGCTCGGGCATCTGAAGGTAGACGCGGCGCACCGACGGCGCCATCTTCCATGTGACCGTGCCCGACACGATCATCAGGTCAGCCTGTCGAGGCGATGCCCGGAAGATCTCGGCGCCGAACCGAGCGATGTCGTACCGGGGCGTCGCTGTTGCGATCATCTCGATCGCGCAGCAGGCGAGCCCGAACATCACGGGCCAGAGCGACGAGCTCCGTGCCCAGTTCAGTACGGCGTCGACGCTGGAGACAAGCAGATTGCTCCGAACGTCGTCGTCGACATCGGTGAACGTCAGCGGCTCCTGCGCAGGCGGCGTCATCGTCGTAACAGTCCTCGCGTCATTGTAGGCCCGCCCTCCGGTTAGCCCAAGCCCGGCCGCACGTACTTCGGCTCGGGCGACGGCGCCAGCGCGCGAATCCGCTCGACGACGTGCGGCAGCGTCTCGAGCAGGCGCGCGACTTCGTCCTCGGTGTTGTCCTTCCCGACCGTGAGACGCAGCGACCCGCGGGCCAGGTCCTCGGGCACGCCCATCGCCGTGAGCACGTGCGACGGCTCGAGCGAGGCGGTAGTGCAGGCGGAGCCGCTGCTGGCCGCGAACCCCTCGAGATCGAGCTGCACGAGCACCGCCTCCCCCTCGACGCCCTCGATACAGAAGCTCGCGTTGTTCGGGAGGCGCCGCGCACGGTCAAGGGCGCCAGTCACATGCGCCCCTCGCACGCGCGCCGGCAGCTCATCGAGCAGGAGGTCACGCAACGCGCGGCAGTGGGCGTTCCGCGCATCGAGCTCTTCGTACGCCAGCTCGAGCGCCTTGGCCAGGCCGACAGCGCCGGCCACGTTCTCGGTTCCTGCGCGGCGGTTCCGCTCCTGAGAGCCCCCCAGGATCTGCGGCTGGAACGGTGTGCGCGGCCGAACGTAGAGCACGCCGATGCCCTTCGGGCCGTACAGCTTGTGCGCAGCGACAGGAGGTCGACGCCCAGGGTATCGACCTCCAGCGGCAACGCACCCGCCGCCTGCACCGCGTCGGTGTGCACCGCCGTGTGAGGATTGCGCTGCTTCACGACACGCACGACCTCGACGATCGGCTCGATGGTGCCGACCTCGTTGTTGGCGTACATCACGCTGACCAGCGTGGTCTCGGGGGTTATCGCCTCGGCGAGTGCGTCCAGGTCGACAAAGCCTTGGCGGTCGACGGGCACGAGCGTGACCCGGAAGCCCTCCTGTTCGAGCCGCTCAGCGGCGTGAAGGACGGCGTGATGTTCGATGGCGCTGGTGACGATGTGGCGCCCCCGTTGGCGGGAGGCGTACGCCACCCCACGTAGCGCCAGGTTGTCGCTCTCCGTGCCCCCCGAGGTGAACACGATGTCGTTCGGCTTCGCACCGAGGACCGCAGCGACGGTCCGGCGCGCCCAGTCGAGCCCCTTGCGCGCCTGCCTCGCTTCATCGTAAATGCTCGATGGATTGCCCCAGTGGGTCGTGAGGTAGGGAAGCATGGCCTCGATGACCCTGGGGTCCGGGGGCGTCGTGGCGGCGTGATCGAAGTACGCGCGGCGCTGCTCCACAAAGTCAGGCTATCATCGACCTCCTGGGGCGGCAATAGCGCTTTTCACCGTATAAATGAACGAAAGCTTGACGTTGCCACGGACGCCGGTCTAGAGTGAAGGAGCCGGAGCGCGGGCGCGCGCCGGCTGTGTGGCTATGGAAAATACACGACAAACCATTCTCGAAATCCTGCGCCGGCGGCGTCGCTCGACGGTCGAAGACCTCACCCGGGAACTGGGGCTCGCTCCCGCCACGATCCGCAGACACCTGGACATCCTGTTGCGAGACGGGCACATCGCCGTCGACCAGGTGCGGCGTGAGACGGGCCGGCCCCATTACGTCTTCTCCCTCACCGATGCGGGCGAAGAACTCTTCCCCAAGCACTACGTCCGGCTGACGAACCGGCTCATTCAAGAGATCGTCACCCTCGACCCAGAGGAGACGCGCGGGAAGAGCGGTGCGGAGATCGCCAGCCTGGTCTTCGAGCGGATGGCCGACCGCCTGGCGGATTCGTACGCCGTCCGCGTGCGGGGCGAGACCTTGGCGGAGCGCGTGGAGAGCGTGACCCGCCTCTTGGCGGAAGAGGGCATCGTGTTCGACGTGGAACGCCAAGACGAGTCGTTCTTGCTGATCGGCCACGGATGCCCCTGCCGAAAGGTGGTCGATGCGGACCACACGCAGGTATGCGCGCACGACGAACGGCTCTTGCGACGCCTGCTGCAAGCCGATGTAGAGTACGTCGAGCCGTCGCGCATCGATGGCGAGAGCTACTGTGCCTACCGCGTGCGGCCGCCGGCGTCGCCGGCAACCGCGTCGGGCGCGGTACAATAGGAACGTGAGTCGAGCGCATTCGGGAAAGGAGCGCATCACGATGCTGACGATCAGTGACCGAGCCGCAGAGAAGGCGAAGGCCCTTCTCGCCGAGCGCGGCGTGGAGAATGGCGCCCTGCGGGTCTTCGTGGCAGGGGGCGGATGCTCCGGCTACCAGTACGGCATGGCGCTCGCCCAGACCAAGGAAGACGACGACATCGTCATCGAGCACGCGGGCATCACGCTACTGGTGGACCCCGACAGCGCTCCGCTCCTTCAGGGCGCCGAGATCGATTACGTCGATGACCTCATGCGCAGCGGGTTCACCATCTTCAACCCGAACGCCATCCGAACCTGCGCCTGCGGCCACAGCTTCTCGACGGGGGATGGCGGAGAACAGCCGCGAAGCTGCTGCTGAGGAACGCTCCTTCACGATGACCTTCGAAGCGGCCCGAGTTCGATCGGGCCGCTTCTGTTCGCCATATCACGGCGGAACGCGCGAGAATCTGTGCCAGACCGCTTGACACAAAGGGCCTGTTGGGCGTAACTGCATGGTTACAAGAGACCGTGACCCTTACGTCACGGTTTTACCGTTGAGCGTCGGGACCGGCCGGGGGAGTGACCGGCCAACGGAACCCGCATCTGGGAGGAGATCACCACGATGGCGCAGGGCTACTGGGCGCGGCTGCAACGCGAGCGGATCAGCAGGCGCAGGCTACTTCAGGGCACGGCGCTCGGCGCCGCCGGCGCGGCGAGCGCTTGGGCGCTGGCCGCATGCGGCGGTGGAGGCGAAGAAGGCGGAGCCACACCGGGTGCTTCACCGACTGGCGCCGCCGAGACGCCGAAGCATGGCGGCCGCTACCTCTTGGGCAGCGCGGTCAACATCGACACGTTGGACCCGCACATCTCGATTGCTGGCGGTCCTGGCTACTTTCCACGCATCTACAACGTCCTCGTTGCTCAGTCCGCCGTCAAGCCTGACTTCTTCTTCTTCGACCTGGCCGAGAGCTACGAACACCCCGACGACACCACCTACATCTTCAAGATCCGGCCGGGTGTGAAGATCGCGCCCAACAACCTGGGTATCCCCGAGCGTGACATGGACGCGGAGGACGCGTACGTCAGCTTCGAGCGCATCAAGAATCTCGATCAGGCGAACGCCGCGGTGTTCGTCAACGACTGGTTCGCGTCGCACGAAGCCTCGGAAAACAACACGATCTACACGGTGAAAACGCCGAAGCCGTACGCGTGGTTCCTCATGCGGATGAGCTTCTTCATCAACACCATTCCGCCGCGCGAGCTCATCCAGAACAACCCCGACCGCATGAAGCAAACCGCCGTCGGCGGCGGTCCGTTCTTCGTGACCTCCTACGTCGAAGGCCAGAACCTGAACCTCGACAAGAACCCGAACTACTACCGCACGGACGAGAACAACAACAACGCGAAGCTCCCGTACGTCGACGGAATCGACGTGCGCATCATTCCGGACCGGGCAGCCCTCCGCACCGCGTTCCTCTCGCGCCAGAGCTACCAGTACGGCGCCGAGAATCGGGACGAAGCGGAACAACTGCTCAGCCAGAACTCGCGCCTCTGGCAGGGCGACCCGCAGCCCGTCTTCACGTTCATCTCGTTCACAATGAACGTCACCCGCAAGCCGTGGGACGACCCGCGCGTGCGCAAGGCGGCGATGTACGCCATCAACCGCCAGCAGTACATCGACATCGTGTATCGCGGCGACGCGAAGGCGAACGGCCTCGTTCACTGGCCGACCGGCGCCTACGCGCTGTCCGAGGACGAGCTCAACGAGCTGCAGCCGTACGACCCGGAGCGCTCGAAAGAGCTCATCCAGGCGGCGGGCTACCAGCTCCCGCTCAAGATCAAGGTGATGTACCCGGCGAACAGCACCATCGAGGAACACAACGCCCACCTGCCCATCTTCCTCGAGCAGATGAAGGCGGCGGGGTTCGAGGTCGAACAGGACCCGCAGGACTTCGGCACGTGGCTCAACAACTACACCGAGAAGAACTACGACGCGAGCTTGGCGCTGAATCAGGTCTACGAGACGCCGGAGATCCCGCTCGACTTCCAGCACTCGCGCGGCCCCGCCGGCGATAACATCTACTCGACGGGGCTGCAGGACCCCGAGGTCGACAAGGCGATCGAAGACGCCAAGAGCATCACCGACCCCGAGGAGCTCGTGAAAGCCATTCACGACGTCCAGCGGCTCATTTACGAGAAGGGCCCCATCTTCTTGCCCATCGTGAGCCCGTTCAGCCGGACGCTGTACTGGGACTTCGTGAAGAACGTGCCGCAGGGACTCGGCGCGACCGGCCTGTTGATCAATACGACCTGGCTGGACCTCTGAGGGGCCGACCGTGCGCGCCTACATCATCCGGCGTCTCATCACCGGGGTGTTCATTCTGTTCATCCTGTCGGTGGCGGTCTTCCTGCTGCTTCGCGTCGCGCCGGGAGACCCGGCCAAGCTCCGCTGCCCGCTGTGCCAGGAGGAACAGATCGAAGGCCTGCGCGAGCAGATGGGCCTGAACGACCCGCTCCCTGTGCAGTATCTACGATGGTTGGGAGACCTCGTTCAGGGTGACCTCGGCGTCTCCAACGTCAACCAGCAGCCCGTCCTCGAGGCCATCCAGCAGCGGCTGCCCGTCACCGTCGAGCTGCTGATCATCACGGTGCTCGTGACGGTCCTCGTAGGCGTGCCCTTCGGTATTGTTTCGGCCATCTACCGGAATTCGCCGCTGGACTACGCCGTTCGCGTGTCCGCCGTCCTGGGGCTTTCCATCCCCGGATTCTGGTTGGCGACGCTCTTGCTTCTCATCCCCAACGAGCTCTGGGGCTACGCCCCACCGCTGGGGTACACGGTGGACTTCTTCGACAACCCGTGGGACAACCTGCGCCAGTTCGTGCCGCCGGCGGCGGTCCTGGGACTGGCTTCCGCCGCCGGCATCATGCGGCTCACGCGGTCGTCGCTCCTGGAGGTCATGCGCACGGATTACATCCGGACCGCGCGAGCGAAGGGCCTCGCCGAGCGCATGGTGATCTTCCGGCACGCCCTCAAGAACTCCATCATCCCCGTGGTCACGGTGATCGGACTTCAGGTCGCGGGCCTCCTCGGCGGGGCCGTGATCATCGAGCAGATTTTCGCGCTCCCTGGCCTCGGGCAATACATCCTGGCCTCCCTCGCCGGCAAGGACTATCAGGTCGTTCAGACGATGACCCTGTACACGGGCGTGGCTGTGGTCCTGATGAATCTCATCGTCGACGTGAGCTACGCCTGGCTCGATCCCCGCATCCGGTACAGTTGAGGAACGCAGCATGACCGCCACGAACGAAGCGATCGGGGTGCTCGAAACGGGGGTCTACGAGGTCCTCCGGCCCCGTCGCAAACTCCTCCGAACCGTCGTCACCATCGCACGCCAGAACCCGCTGGGCGTCGCCGGGTTCACCATCATTCTCGTGCTGGCGCTGGTCGCAGCGTTCGCGCCGATGATCGCCCCGTACCGCGTGGGGGACATCTCCGCGGGGCAACCGCTGGAAAACCCGTCGTGGGCGCATCCGTTCGGCACCGACAACCTCGGGCGCGATATGTTCAGCCGCGTGGTGCACGGGGCGCGCATTTCGATGGGCGTTGCCTTCCTCGCCGTCATCGGCGGGACCATGGTCGCCACCGTGCTCGGCATCATCTCGGGGTACGCCGGCGGCGTCGTCGACAACGTCATCCAGCGGATCGTGGACACAGCCATCGCGTTCCCCGGGCTCCTGCTGTTGCTGATCCTCGCGCAGGTGCTCAGCCCGTCATTCCAGACCGTGGTCATCGCGGTGGGCATCGCCATCATCTTTCCCGTGACCCGCGTGGTGCGCGGCGCCGTCCTATCGGAGCGAAACAACCAGTACGTGGAGGCGGCGAGGGCGCTCGGAGCCTCCACGCCGAGGATTCTCTTCGTCCACATCGCACCCAACGTGACTGCGCTCGCGATCATCATCGCCACCACGCTCTTGGGCACCGCCATCCTGGCCGAGGCGTCGCTGTCGTTCCTCGGGCTCGGCATTCCGCCACCGAACCCGTCGTGGGGCACCGACGTGAGCGCCGCGCGGAGCCACTTCCCGATTCACGTCTGGTGGGCCTTCTTCCCGGGCCTGGCGATCAGTCTCACCGTGCTCGGATTCAACCTGCTCGGGGATTCGCTCCGGGATATTCTCGACCCACGCCTGCGCGGAAGCCGCTAGGTTCGGTACGGACGGCCGTAGCGAGGGCAGGCCTGTTTACGGCATGATAGGCGCATGGACGCCGACGTCCGCGCCGCCCGCGCACGCTGGGAGAACGCGTACCGACAGTCCGGGGAACGGCCTGCGCTGTTCACCACGGGCTCCGGCAGGCCGCTCCTCCCTCTGTACGACCCGACCACTACATCGGTCGACTACCTCCGTGACCTCGGCTTTCCGGGAGAGGAGCCGTTCACGCGCGGCGTGCACGCCACGGGATACCGGGGCAAGCCATGGACGATTCGTCAGTTCGCCGGCTTCGGTAGCGCCGAGGAGACCAACGCTCGCTACCGGCTGCTCCTCGAACACGGCGAGACGGGCCTTTCGGTCGCGTTCGACCTCCCGACGCTCATGGGCTACGACGCCGACGCCCCAGAGGCAGCGGGCGAGTTCGGCAAGTGTGGGGTCTGCGTCTCCTCACTCGCCGACATGGAACTGCTCTTCGACGGCATCCCGCTGGGCGACGTCACCACCTCCATGACCATCAACTCACCCGCAGCGCCCATCTGGGCGATGTACATCGTCGTGGCGGAGAAGCAAGGCGTTCCCCGGCGCGCTCTACGCGGCACGCTGCAAAACGACATCCTGAAGGAGTACATCGCCCAGAACGAGTTCATCTTCCCGCCCGAACCAGCGATGCGCCTCGTCGTCGACACTATCGAGTTCGGCACCCAGGAGCTGCCGCAGTGGAACACGGTATCGATTTCCGGCTACCACATCCGGGAGGCCGGGGCTACCGCCGCCCAAGAGCTGGCGTTCACGCTGGCCGATGGCTTCGCGTACGTGGAGGCGGCGCTGGCCCGCGGCCTCGACATTGACGCGTTCGCGCCCAGGCTCTCGTTCTTTTTCAACTGTCACAACGACTTTCTCGAGGAGATCGCCAAGTTCCGAGCGGCCCGGCGCATCTGGGCGCGGGAGCTGCGGCAGCGGTACGGCGCGAAGGATCCGCGCAGCCTGTGGCTGCGTTTTCACACGCAGACCGCCGGCTGCAGCCTCTACCCTCAGCAGCCCGAAATCAACATCGTCCGCACGGCGCTCCAGGCGCTCGCCGCCGTGCTGGGCGGAACGCAGTCGCTTCACACCAACGCCCTCGACGAGGCGCTGGCGCTTCCCAGCGAGCGCGCGGCGCTCATCGCCCTGCGAACGCAGCAGATTCTCATGCACGAAACGGGCGTGACCGACACCGTCGATCCTCTCGGCGGCTCCTACGCCATCGAAGCGCTCACCGACGCGCTGGAAGCGGAGGCGTACGCCTACTTCGAGCGGATCGACGCTCGTGGCGGCGTCATCCCGGCCATCGAGCAGGGCTTCTTCCAGAGCGAGATCGCTGATGCGGCAGCGCGCTACCAACGCGAGATCGAACGCGGCGAACGCATCATCGTCGGCGTGAACGCGTACACGGACGATGCGCCAGCCGAGATCCCCTTGCTCGAGATGGACCCGGAGGGCGAACGCAGGCACCTCGAACGCCTTCGGCGCGTCCGCGCCGAGCGGGACGCCGGGCGGGCAGAGGCCGCGTTGCGGCGCTTGCGCGATGCGTGCATGGACGGCGCCAACGTCATGCCGCCGTTGATCGAGGCGGCAGCCGCCTACTGTAGCCTCGGCGAGATGTGCGACACCATGCGGGCGGTCTTCGGCGAGTACGCCTATCGGGCGGTGGTCTGACGTTACGCGGCGCTCGCAGCGACGCCCGCAAGTCGCTCGAGGGTCTCGACCAACACGTCGCGCCAGCGTTCGCCCAGCACACGCAGGTCCAGGCGCGCCTGGCGATGGCCCACGGCGAACCCTGGCCCAGGCGCGAGCCCGGAGGCGCGTAGATCGACGCCTTCCTCCATGCGCAGGACCAGCGCGCCGTCCTCCACTTGAATCGCAGCGGCGCGCGCCCGGTGCGCCAGAGCGCGCACGGTGAGCGCGAAGAGCAGCTCCCGAACGGGACGTGGCAGCGGCCCGAACCGGTCCCTCAGCTCGCCCTCGAGCGCCCGCGCCTCCTCGGGCGTTTTCGTTTCCCCCATGCGCTGGTACACGGAAAGCCGAACGTTCAAGTCGGGCACGTAACTCTCCGGAATGAAGGCGGAGATCGGGAGGTCGAGGATAACGGGAGGCCGATGGACGTCGCCGAGTTCTGGCTGCTCGCCCCTCTGGATCGCCTGCAGCCGGCGCACCGCCTCCCCGAGCATGCGCACGTACAGGTCGAATCCTACCGCGGCGATGTGTCCGCTCTGCTCCGGCCCCAGCAGGTTGCCCGCGCCGCGGATCTCGAGATCCCGCATCGCGATCTGGAACCCCGCGCCGAGCTCCGTCGCCTCGAAGATGGCCTGCAATCGCTTCTGCGCGGCCTCGGAGAGGGCCCGGCCGCGATCGTAGAGGAGATACGCGTACGCGCGCACCGCCCCGCGTCCGACGCGGCCGCGCAGTTGATAGAGCTGGGAGAGGCCGAGGCGGTCCGCCTGATTGATGATGATGGTGTTGACGTTCGGGATGTCGAGCCCCGATTCGATGATCGTGGTGCAGACGAGCACATCCGCTTCACCGGCGACGAAGCGCAACATCGCGCGTTCGAGCTGCTCTTCGGGCATCTGTCCGTGGGCGACCAGCACCTCCGCTTCTGGCACCAACTCGCGGACCTTGCGTGCCACCTGCTCGATGTTCTGCACCCGGTTGTGGACGAAGTAGACCTGTCCCCCCCGCTCGATCTCGCGGAGAATGGCCTCGCGCACCACCCGCTCATCGAACTCGGTCACGTAGGTCTTGATCGGCAGCCGGTCCTCTGGCGGCGTCTCGATGGTGGACATGTCGCGGATCCCACTGAGCGCCATGTGCAGCGTCCGAGGGATGGGCGTGGCCGTGAGCGTGAGCACATCGACCTCCCGGCGCATCTGCTTCAGCCGTTCCTTGTGCGCCACGCCGAAGCGCTGCTCCTCGTCGACGATCACGAGACCGAGGTTCTTGAACCGCACATCCTTCTGGAGCAGCCGATGCGTCCCGATGACGATGTCGATCGAGCCCTCAGCCAAGCCGCAGACGATCTCCTGCTGCTCGCGCTCGGACCGGAAGCGGCTCAACATCTCGATGCGCACCGGAAACGGCGCCAGCCTGCGCGAGAACGTCTGGAAATGCTGCTGGGCGAGGACGGTGGTCGGGACGAGCACGGCGACCTGCGCGCCGTCGGCGACGGCCTTGAACGCCGCTCGCACGGCCACCTCCGTCTTGCCGTACCCGACGTCACCGCACACGAGCCGATCCATCGGCTTCGGCCGCTCCATGTCCAGCTTCACTTCGCGCAGGGCCGCGAGCTGATCGGCCGTCTCCACGTAGGGGAATGACGCCTCGAGCTCCTGTTGCCATGGCGTGTCCGGTGAGAAGGCGTGGCCTGGCAGCGCCTCTCTCGCCGCGTACAGCTCCAGGAGCTCTTTGGCCAGATCCTGGACCGCTCGCCGTACCCGCGCCTTCGCACGGGCCCACTCCTGACTCCCCAGACGCGTGAGTGCCGGCGGCCGGTCCCCCGACCCGACGTACCGGCTCACCCGGTCGACTTGATCCGTCGGCACGAACAGCCGGTCCCCTTCGGCGTAGCGCAGTTCGAGATACTCCCGCTCGACGCCATCGATGGACCTGCGAACGAGGCCCGCGAAGCGAGCCACACCGTGGTCGACGTGCACGACGAAGTCGCCCGGTTTCAGGGCTGAGAGGAACGCCTCGATGGCCACGCCGCGCTGACGGGGCTTCGGCCGCCGTTCCTTGGAGAAGCCGAACACCTCCGCGTCCGTGAGGAGCTCGAGAACGGGCTCGCCCTCGAAGCCAATGCTCCAACCGTGCGGCAGCGCTCCGTGCAGCAGCGCGACGGTTCCCGGTTCCGGAAGCGAGGCGAGCGCCTCTGCTCGCACCGCCGGGACTTCGAATTCGCGCAAGACGGCCCACAACCTTGGCGCCTGAGTCGAGACCACGATCGCCCGCCGGCCTTCGCGTGCCGCCTCGGCGAGGGTGTTCGCGAGCGCGCGCAGCCGCCCCCCGAAGACGTCGGCAGGCCCGAACGGCAAGCGAACAGCGCCGTCCTCTTCGCCCGTCGCCCAGCGAGCGAGGGCCAGGCGACGGGGATGCTCATCGAGCGCGCGGGCGAGGCGGTCCCAGGGTTCGTACGGCGTGGGGAGGTTCCTGGGAAGCTCTCCGCGCCGTTCCAGATCGGCGCGCGCTTCCTCCGCCCGCTCCTCGAACTCGCGCTCGGTGGCCTCGACCTCGGCCGGCTCGTCGACGACGATGAGGGACTCAGGCCGCACGTGATCCAATAGTCGGCCCGCTGCCATGAACGAGAGGAATCGATCACGGTCCGGAAACGCCGCGTCGTGACGGAGCGCCTCGATGGCCTCCTCGAACGCGGCTCGCGCGTCTGGCGTCATGTTCGAGACGTCAGCATTCTCGAGCGCATCGACGCCGGCGGACCAGTCGAGCGTCTCCGAGGCGGGGCCCAGGCGAATCTGCTCGTCGCGCGCCCGCGAACGCTGGGTCACAGGGTCGAACCGTCGGATGGAGTCGACCTGGTCTCCCCAGAATTCGATGCGCGCGGGTTCGGCGTCGGACGGCGGCCAGACGTCGACGATGCCACCGCGGCGAGCGACTGAGCCGGGCTCGAGCACCTGGGGCTCGGGACGATACCCCGCCTCGACCGCCCGCCGCACGAGATCGCCCGGCCCGAGGCAGTCGCCCACCGTCACGTCCAGCGTGGCGCCGCGCAGCTCCGCCGGCGTAAGGGTGCGCTGCGCGAAGGCGAGGGCGGACGTGACGACCACCAGCGGCCGCTCGGAGGCAGCCAGCGCATCGAGGGCGGCGAGCCGTGCGCGGACGTCCGCGGGGTCCGGCGCCAGGCGTTCGTACGGGAGGTCATCGCGCTCGGGGAAGAGCAACGCCCGTCCCAGGTCGCCGAGCCAGGACGCGATCTCCTCGTGCAGCGTCGCAGCGCGGTTCGGCTTCGACGTGACCACGAGCACGGGCGCAGGCCATCGGCATGCCAACGCGGCGATGGTCGTCGCCTTCGCGCCGTCGACTACGCCCAGTGTCAGCGGCCGGCCGGGCGCGATCCGTGCCATGACGGCACCGAGGCCGACCGTTTCATCGATGAGAGGAAGCAACCCGGAAAGATTCATGCGCTCCTACGCCTCGGCACGCACGCCGAAAGGGGCCCGACCGTGCTGGTCCGGCCCTCAGCGCTCGTCCGCATTCTACCAGCGTCAGCGGTTGAATCGGTTCATCGCCGCCTCGATGCCCTCGGCGATGGCGACCTCGATGGCCTCCACGGCGCGGGCGACCGCCTCGTCCAGAAGCGAGCGCTCGTCCGGTGGCGGATCGCTGAGCACGTACGCGGCGACGACGTCCGGGTCCCAGGTCGGCTGCCCGTCCACCACTGGACGACCGATGCCGATGCGGACGCGGGGAAACTCGTTGGTCCCCAGGCGCTCGATGATGTGCGCGACCCCTTTCTGGCCTCCCGGCCCGCCTTTGGTCCGAATGCGGACCTTGCCCACGGGCAGGTCCAGCTCGTCGTACACCAGGAGAAGCTCGGAGGGTCCATCGAGCTTCAGCCGTTTGACGAGGTTCCACACAGCGTCACCGCTCCGGTTCATGTAGGTCCGGGGCTTGGCGAGCGCCACGCGATGCCCGGCGATGACGCCTTCACCGAGGAAATACGAGGCCGTTCGCACGTCGAACTCGATGCCGTGTCGGCGCGCCAGGCGGTTGACCGTCCAGTAGCCGACGTTATGTCGATTATGCGCGTACGGCTCCCCCGGATTGCCCAGGCCCACGACCAGACGGATCCGCCCCGCGCTGGCCGCGTCAGGCTCGCTCCGGCTCAGCAGCCCTCGGAGCAGGCCGCTCATGCCGTTCCCGTTCGCTGTGTGACCGTGGTGCAGCGCATTCGGCGGGATGATAACGAGGCCCTGCGACCCTGGTCCAACCTGCCGCTACACGGCGGCCGACACGTAGGTCGACTCCCGACGGGCCCGCTCGACCGCGTCCGGCAGGACGGCGAGGAGCTTGTCGATTTCGGCGTCGGTCGTCTCACCGGACAGTGAGAAGCGCAGTGTCCCCAGCGCACGCTCCAGCGGTAGGCCCATCGCCATGAGCACGTGGGATGGCTCGACCACCTGGGCGGCACATGCGGAACCAGCGCTGCACGCGATGCCCTGCTCATCGAGCAGCTCGACGAGCAGTCGCGCATCGGCCCCTTCGAACGCGAGGCTCACGTTGTTCGGAAGGCGCCGCTCGGCATGGCCATTCAGCGTCACGCGCGGAATCGCCCGCATCACACCCTCGATGAGCCGATGGCTCAGCCGTCTGCACGTCGCGACGTACGACTCCCGCTGGCGTTGGGCGATCTCGAGCGCCACGGCCGTTCCGACGATGCCCGCAACGTTCTCCGTTCCCGATCGACGCTGCCGCTCCTGCCCTCCACCGTCCATCTGCGCCAGAAACGGCACACCCCGGCGCAGGTACAGGATCCCGGCCCCCTTCGGGCCGCGGAACTTGTGCGACGATAGACTGAGCAGATCGACCCCCAGGGTGCCGACGTCCAACGACAGCGCGTTCGCAGCTTGCACCGCATCGGTGTGCACGAAGATGCGACGCCGGAGCGCCTTCCCTCGCTCGCGAACCGCAGCCGCGATCTCGGGGATGGGCTGAATGACGCCGACCTCGTTGTTCGCGGTCATCACGCTCACCAGCACGGTGCGCTCGTTCACTGCAGCGGCGACTGCCTCGGGCGATACGAGACCATCGGCGTCCACCGGCACGTACGTGACCTCGAACCCGAACCGCTCGAGATGCTGGCACGCGTGAAGGACCGCGTGATGTTCGACCGCTGTGGTCACGATGTGATGGCCGACGCGCGCGAGGCGCTGCGCCTGCGCCACGCCCTTGATCGCGGCGTTGATGGACTCGGTGCCACCACTCGTGAACACCACCTCGCTCGGGCTGCAGCCGAGGACCGCGGCCACTCGCCGACGCGCATTCTCGACCGCCCGGGAGGCATCCGCGCCCAGCCGATGCGCTGAAGAGGGATTCCCGAAGCGCCCGCTCAAGAAGGGGAGCATCGCTTCCAGCGCCTCGGGATGGAGAGGCGTCGTCGCCGCGTGATCGAGATACATGAGGTCGGCCATCGGGTCACCGGGAACCGCTCACGAAGGTGCGTCGATCATACCCCGACGGGGTATCGGCGTCAATGCGCTACATTCCCTCGGGGTTGTACCGGCGCTCGTGGACCTGGATGAACCGCCGTACGCGCTCTTCCGTGTACTCCGACGCGGGGAACTTGTCTAGGCGTGTCCACGACGTCAACGCGATGGTGTCGTCCTCCATCTCCAGGTACGGGAACATCACCACCAGCGCGCCATCGGCCAGGTATCCCTCGACCACGGACCGGATCTGCGTGACGACGGCTTCGCAGTCGGCTGAGACGCAGTGGTGCCACACCACGACGCCACCGTGTTCCATGTTGTGCACCGCCTTCTCACGCTGTTGAGGCTCGTCGTACACCGTCCAGTCCAGCGTTTCGGGCGAGTGCGGCCCCGACGTCGGAGGATTGCTGTTGTACGCTTCGTACCGCTCGCCCGGGGGCAGGTGATCGCGCCCCTGCGAGGGGAAGAACTGCCCCGGAAGGTCAGGAGAGTCGTCGGTTTCGGCGGCGACGTACGGAGGGACGCCAGGTTGCTCCGCACGCAATCCGAAATTCCGACACTCGACGAACTTCCATTCGTCGCCCTCTTGCATCATGAGGAACCGACCGCCGTTCGACGATTCCAACACCTGGCCGCCGACGGCGTACGTCGCATTCACGGGAACGACGCCGTTCTGTAGCTGTCCCACAGCGACATCCCGAAGCTCGACCCGCAGCGTCGGCAGCCGCGAGGCGAGATCGGCGAACTCCTCGAACGTTACTTGTTCGCGGCACGAGGAGCTGAGATGCGCGTAGGCGGCGAGCAGATTGCGTTCATTGAGCGCCTGAACGAAACCCTCGAGCGACCGGCGTACGCCTTGCGTCAGGGCGTCGGTCGTCGGGTCCAATGCGAAGGGGTCCTCGCCGGCGCACGAGCTCACCAGCGCTGCCGCGGCGATCAGCGCGAGCGTCCATCGCACGAGAGGGAGTCGCTTCATCGCAGCGACCGGAGCGTGGCCGCGAAGCGCGATCTCGTCACGCTGACTCGCGGGCTTCATAGTAGTCCACGAGACGCCTGAGACTCCGGGCGGCCCGCTCGAACGTCGGGAATACCGCGAGACCCCGATCCTGCATCGCACGGCGAACCTGCGCTACGAGGTCTTCGATGTGCGCTGGATGCAGAATCAGGAGAAACGGCTTCGTCGAGCGGTCCCGATGCGCAGCGAGAAGATCCAGCGTCTGGTCCAGGCTCTTCGGGTCGGCCTGCCAGCGGCGCGTGAGGAACCCTGACCCCATCTCCATTGCGATGGCGTCGACGTGTTCATCCTCCTCGAGGATGTCGAGCAGACGCTGGAGGTTCTCCGACGCACCGCCGAAGCCAATGGTTCCGCCCATGTCGAGCGGGTTCTTGTACGAGCCTCCGATGATGTTGAAGAACGACGCCAGCTTCTCGTACGAGGCAGCCGTGAGAAGCGGGACCTCCAGGCCCGCTCGCACGAACGCGTCCGTGATCACGACCGATTGTCCTCCGGTCATCGCCATCAGCCCCACGCGAGGACCTCGCGGCGGCTTGCAGTACAGGAAGGCCTTGACCGCATCGATGGTGTCGTCGAGGCTGTCCGCCTGGACGGCGCCCGCCTGGCGGACGGCGGCGTCCCATACGTGCTGCGCCGTCGCTAGCGACGCCGTGTGAGAGGAGATGGCGCGTGCACCAGCATCGGTGACGCCGCCTTTCCACACGACCACGGGCTTGCGTGCGCAGGCCTCGCGTAGACTGGACAGGAAGCGGCGTCCATCCCTCACACCCTCGACGTACATCGCGATCACACGGGTCGCCGCGTCCCGCGCCAGGTACTCGAGGTAGTCCGGCACATCGAGCACGACCGCGTTCCCGATGCTCGCCGACTTGCTCACGCGGACTCCGTGCGCCGCGCCCACGAGCCCGAAATTGATGGCATGGGTCCCGCTCTGGGAGATGAAGCCGACGTCTCCCCCCTGCACCGGCTGTTCAGCGCTCTGGCGCATGCCGAGCGCTGGATTCGCGAGTCCCATGCAGTTGGGACCGATGAGCAACAACTCGCCGTCCTTGGCGAGCCGCGCGATCTGCTCTTGCAGCTCGACACCTATGGGCTCGCCCGTCTCGGCGAAGCCGGAGGTGAACAAGGCGACCGCGTTGACGCCGCGCGCCACGCAATCGGCGATGATGCGGGGCGCGACCTGACGTGGCACCGCACACACCGCGTAATCGATGGTCCCGGGCACCTCCGCGAGCGACGTGTAGTTCGGAACGCCCAGCGCCTCGATGCCTTCGATCTCTCTGGGGTCGATTTGGACCGACACCAGCGTCCCGCCGCGCTCCTTGAACGGGAGCATGTTCCGGAGCCAGAGATAGCCGTTGGCCCGCTTGTCGCCGATGATGCAGATGGTCCGCGGGTTGAAGGCGCGGTCGAGCCGCGCCATCAGATCAGCGGTCACCGGTTCCCTTTCCAGAACAGGGCGGGCGGCGCCCGCTACGCCTCCTTCTCGAGCACCACGCGCGCATCGACGGCCACCGCCCCATCCGGATATGAGAACACCGGGTTGAGATCGAGCTCTGCGATCTCTGGGTGAGCCTCCACGAACTCCGAGAGTTTGAGGAGCATGCGCTCGAGCGCTCCCACATCGCACGGCGGCTGACCGCGGTATCCCTCGAGCAGCGGATAGCCCTTGATTTCGCGGATCATCTGCTTCGCGTCGCGTGGCGCGAGCGGCACGATGCGGAACGCCACGTCCTTGAGGACCTCGACCAGCACACCTCCCAGCCCGAACATCAGCACCGGCCCGAACTGGGGGTCCTTGGTCATACCGATGATGACCTCAACGCCAGGCTTCGCCATGCGCTGAACGGAAACGCCCTCGATGACGGCGTCCGGAACAGCCCGACGGGCGTTGTCGACGATCTCCTCGAACGCCAGAACTACACCCCGCGCGTCGCTCACGTTGAGACGCACACCGCCGACGTCCGACTTGTGGGTGATCTGCGGTGACACGATCTTCAGCGCGACCGGATAGCCGAGCTCGTTCGCGATGCTGACGGCGTCTTCGGCAGTCTTGGCGAGCCTGGTTTCGACCACGGGGATCCCAGCTTCCGCCAGGATCTGCTTGGCCTCGACTTCGCTGAGAATCACGCGCCCCTGGCTTCGCGCGCTTTCGATGATGGTGGCAGTGGACACGACCTCAACCTCGGCGCTAACGCATTCAAAAGCGCTGACATACTAGGAGAGCGTGATCGCAGGGTCAACGAACGAACGGACAAACCGGAATGGTCAGATCGCCTGGAAACGCTTGAGAAAGCCGAAGTCGAAGTACTGGTTGACGCTGCGGAAGTCCCCCAGGAAGATGAGCGCGCCCACGAACACGACGATGGCCCCTGCTGCGAATTCGATGACCGGCAGCGCTGGACCGAGCTTCCGCAGCCATGCGGAGACCGTTCCGAGGGCGAAGCCGGTAACGATGAACGGCACGCCGAGCCCCAGGCCGTACGCCAGCAGTAGGTACGCGCCCTGCCCGACAGTCGACGATTCGGCGGCCAGCGCGAAAATCGCGCCGAGCACGGGCCCGATGCAGGGGGTCCAGCCGATCGAAAATGCCGCCCCCAAACCCGCCGATCGCGAGTAATTGATCGCCGCACGGCCCAGACCCCGGGCCTCGAACTCCGCCACCGACGCCGTGCCCGGTCCGAAGCCGGCGCCCGTACTCCCGACGGGAAGCTGGTAGGTCCGGTACAGCCACGGGATCCGAACGATCCCCATGAGGTTGAGCCCCATCACGATGAGGAAGACGCCTGCGACCTTCCCCAGCGCGTCGAGATGATCGGTCAACAGACCGCCCACCAGCCCGGCCGACGCTCCGATGGCGGTGAACACGAGGGTGAAGCCGACCACGAAGGCGATGGCGTGCGACACCGCCTCGCGCCTGGTAGAGCCATGGGAACCACTCACGCTGGCGCCGGTGAGCTGCGCGATGTACGCGGGGACGATGGGCAGCACGCACGGCGACAAGAACGACAGCAAACCCGCCGCAAACGCGAATGCTGCGCCCCAGGGCCCCGTGAGGTACTCGACCCATGCTTCGGTCATCGCCACTCCATCATCGCGGCTCGCCCGAGTCCGATCCGTGATCCGGCCCACCGGATGCGAACGGGTCGAGCACCTCCTCGGTGAGCCCGAGCAGGCGCCGCCGCGCTTCGTCGTAACGGGCCTTCGCGCGGCTTTCGCGGTTGAGCAGGCCCTTCAGACGGGGAGGGTCCATCGGTTCTCCATCGAGGAACACCCGATGGAGCACGGCGAGTTGTTCCTGCCAAGCCTCGTAGGCCTCGCGGTATGCCCGCTTTCGCTCCTCGTCGACCCGCACCATCTCCGTCAGTATACGCGTGCGCTGGCGCGCCTCGCAGGCGGCCCCTGTGGGTCCGTTCGGCCTATAATTGGCCGAACGTGAGCCACGACAGCCTCGACGCCATCACCGCTGTCCCGGGCATCCGCGTGGGCCACTGGACGGACCCAGCGGCGGCGACCGGCTGCACCGTCGTTCTGTGCGAAGCCGGGGCCGTCGGCGGTGTGGATGTGCGCGGCGCCGCGCCGGGCACGCGCGAGACCGACGCTCTGCGTCCGGGCAACCTCGTCAGCGTCGTGCATGCAGTCGTGCTCGCCGGGGGCAGCGCGTTCGGACTGGCTGCGGCCGACGGCGTCATGCGCTTCCTCGCGGAGCGCGGCGTCGGCTTCTTCTACGCCGGGCGCCACATTCCCATCGTGCCTGCGGCCATCTTGATGGACCTCGCCGTCGGGCGCCCTGACGTGTTCCCGGGCCCGGACGAGGGCTACCGCGCGGCGGAAGCCGCCAGCGATGGAGCGGTCGAAGAGGGGTCAGTCGGTGCGGGAACCGGCGCGACCATCGCCAAGACCTTGGGGATGGACCACGCACTGAAGGGCGGCGTGGGCACCGCCGCCGAGCGCTCGGCTGGCGGCGTCGTCGTCGGTGCGCTGGTCGCGGTCAACGCCGCCGGCGATGTCGTCGACCCCGAGACGGGCGAGCTGGTCGCGGGCCCGCGCGCCGCTCCGGGTCGGTTCGAGCGCAGCCTCGACATCATCCGCGAGGGCCGCGCCTGGCGCTTCGACCGTCAGGACTCGGGCCGGGAACATACCACGCTCGCCGTCGTCGCCACCAACGCCCGGCTGACAAAGGAACAGGCGAATCGGGTCGCGACCGTCGCCCACGACGGGCTGGCGCGGGCCATCGTCCCCGTGCACACCATGGGCGACGGGGACGCCGTCTTCGCCCTGGCGACCGGAGAGATCGAGGTCGAAGTCGCCCAGTACCGGGCGATCCAGGCGCTGGCGCCCCGCGCGGTCGAACGCGCCATCCTGCGGGCGGTCCGCGCGGCGACCGGACTGGCGGGCATCCCTTCAGCCGCGGAGTGGCGCGCCCTCCGGCCCGATTGAGCGCCGCTGCATCTCGACGCTGCGCGCCTGCGCCCCTACACTCGCTCCGGAGCTATCACCCCGGGAGGCCGCCGTCATGGACATTCTCTCCCCTGACCCCGAGCGCACCGAGCGCCTCGTCGCGCTCGCGGGACGTCTCGCCGACGATTTCGCTACGCGCGCGGACGAGCACGACCGCGAAAACACGTTCCCGTTCGAGAACTTCGAGGCCATGAAGCGGGAACGCTACACCGCACTCCCCATCGATGAGTCGCTGGGCGGTCTGGGAGGGACGTTACTGGACCTCTGCCTCTGTCAGGAACGGTTGGCGCAGGGGTGCGGCGCAACGGCGCTCGCGATCAACATGCACCTCTTCGCCGTCGGCATGATGAACGACAGCGACGCCGCCTCGACGCCCCAGGGTAGGCTCGCGATCGCGATGATGACGCAGCAGGGTTGGATTCTCGGCGGCGGCTTCACCGAGCAGGAGATCGGGGGCAACTGGGGGTTCCCGACGACGAACGCGCAGCCTGCCAAGCACCCGTCGACAGGCGCGCCCGGATACGTGCTGAACGGGCGCAAGACGTTCACCTCGATGGCGCCCATCATCGACCTCTTCGCGATCAACGCGACCACACCCGGCCCCGGCGGTGAGCCCGTCATCGGCACCTTCCTCACCCCGCGCGCCACCGAGGGACTGCGCATCGTGGAGACGTGGGACACGATGGCTATGCGCGCCACCGCCAGCCACGATCTCGTGTTGGAGAACGCGTGGGTTCCCGAGCAGGCGCTGGTCAGCACGCGCATGCCGGGAAACGTCGACCCGGCGGCGAACGTGCTGTTCGCATGGTTCGCGCTCAGCATCGCTTCGGTCTACACGGGTATCGCCATCGCCGCGCGCGACTTCGCGGTGCGGTTCGCTCGTGAACGCAAGCCGGTGGTGCTCGAACGGCCCATCGCCCACCTGCCCGGCATCCAGTTCGCCGCGGCGGATATGGAGGTGGGCTTGGCGGCCGTCCGTGCCCTCACCCTTCGGACAGCCCGCGAGTGGATGGATGGGAAGTATCGTAACCCCGATGACCTGGCGTCGCTGGCGATCCCCAAGTACCTCGCCACCAACACCGCCGTCCAGGTCGTCGACCGAGCGATGGCGATCGTGGGAGCGGTCAGTCTGTTCAGACGCCACCCCCTCCAGCGCTACTATCGCGACGTGCGCGCCGGACCTTTCCACCCCTTCAGCAACGACGTCTCTCGAGAGATGATCGGCAAGCGCGCGTTGGGCGTCTCGTTCTGGTCCGAGCCGCGGTGGGGCTGAGGTCTCCCCTCGCGCCGCCTCGCCATCGCTCCGTCAACCGCCGAGAACGATCGCGGGAAGCTCGCCCAGACGCGAGATGACGTAGTCCGGCGCGTCGCCGGGCGGCTCCTGGCGCCACTGGTGGCAGAGCGCTGCTTTCATGCCGACGGCCTTCGGCCCGAGCACGTCCTCCAGCACACGGTCGCCCACGTACAGACAGCGCTCGGGAGCCGCACCGAGTCGTTCGGCGGCCGAACGGTAGAGCGACGGATGTGGTTTTCGATAGCCAGCTTCGGCCGACACCACGAGGGCGCCGAAGTAGGACTCGATCCCGTGCATCCGAAGGGCCCTCCGAATGCCCCGCTCCGTCTGATACGTGTTGGTGACCGCTCCCACGCGCACCCCGGCGCCCGTCAGCGCGCGCAACGTCTCGGCGGCGTCGTCGGCGACCCGCAACAATTCGATTTCTGCAGCGAGGGACGTGTCGATGACCCACGCGAGGAGGGCGTCGTCGAGCTCCACGCCCAGCATCTGGCGCAAGAGCTCACGGTACAGGACGTCGGTGCGCGGCTGGTCGAGCCGGGCCTCGCTCCAGCGTCCCGAAGCGAGCAACCCGTCGTTGCTCCGAAGGAACGCCTCGTGCTCGGCCTTGAGGGCGTCGGCGACAGTCTGGCGGAGAACGGCAGGCTCCGGGACCGGCGCTCGCGGGAAGCGCTCGCGCAGCCGTGCCGCGATCGCGCCGTACGAGCGCCGAAGCACTGGCTCGGCGTCAGCGTCCTGAGGCCAACCCCAGACCGTATGTCCGAGATCGAGGATGACGGCCTCGTATCGCACACCTCCAGCGTACCAAACGGCCCTCAGCCGCCGGCTCCGAGGCGCGCCTCGAGCTTCTCCAGCCGATCTCGCAGCACCTTGTTCTCTTCGAGAAGGCGGTCGACGTCGGCGCGGAGCTTCTTGACCTCTTCGCCCTTGTCTTTCCCTTCGCGTATACGGGCGATGGCCTCCCGCGCGAAGCGCACCACGCGGCCGTCGAGATCGGTGGACGCTGCCCGCTCCAGGTGGGGGATGGCTCGCTCGTCCTTCCGCTCGCCGAGGGCCGTGGCCGCGGCGAGTCGGACGTGGAGCCAGGGGTCGGTCAACAGTCGCGTCAGGAAGTCCGTCACATCGGGCTTGTCCTCACCGAGCTTGCCGAGCGCCGCCGTGGCAGCCTGGCGGACGCGCGGCGGCCGCCCGTAGGCCGTCCATTCCTGTGCGACCGGGATCGCACGGTCGTCCTTGAGCTCGCCGAACCCCTCGAACGTGAGCATGCGGATGACCTCGTTGTGCGAGGGCTTGTCGAGCTGCCGAAGGAGGACGTCGAACGCCCGCGAGGACCGGGTCTTCCCGAGCGACTTCGCAGCCTCCGCCTCCACGTAGTACGAGGGGTCACCGCGGTCCAACAAGCCGATGAGTGTGTCGGCGGCCTTCTCGGAGCGGTACTCGCCCAGCGCCATGACGACGCCCCTCCGCGCTCTCGAGTCTTCGACGTTCGGCAGGCATTCGATGAGCGCGTCGAGAGCGCTCTCGGTACGCATGGCGCCGAGCGCCCGGGCCGCTCGATTCCGCACGCCCCAGAAGGGGTCCTCGAGCACCGCACGTCGTAGGGCTCGCACGACGTCCGGCCCGCCGATCTTCGACAGCTCCTGCGCCGCCCGAATTCGCCCGATGACGTCGTCGTCATGCTCGAGCTGGTACAGGAGCATCTCCTTGCCCGGCTTGAACTCGATCTGCTTGAGGACGTAGTTGCCTGGATCGAAGCGCACGAGCTTCGGCTTCTCTGGGAGCGCCGCGTAAAACGTCTGCTCCTTCTCCGACACCTCGAACCGACAGGCCGTGCGCTGGCCACTGCCGTGCTCGAAATCCACGACGATGGGCATCCGGAACAGCGGCGTCGTGTCGTCGACGGTCTGAGTTTGGGCGACCGTCACCTTCGCGAGCTTCGCCCCGTCGTCCCACTCCCATGACACGCTGAACCGGGGATGGCCGCCCTTGTACACCCACTGGTCGAAGAACCAGTCCAGGTTGCGCCCCGTGGCGTCCTCGATGGCGCGCTGGAAGTCGGGGGTCGTCACCACCCCGCCCCGGTGCCGCTCGACGTAGAAACGCACCGTCTTCCACCAGAGCTCGTCGCCGAGCACGTACCGGAGCATGTGCAGCACGAGCGATCCCTTCTCGTAGAGGTGACGATCGAAGATGTCGATGGGCTCGGAGTACACGTTGTTCACGATCGGTCGCCGGTATCGCCGGCTGTCTTCGTCGAAATACGCCTCGGCGTTCACGAATAGTTGATAGCGGAACTCGTCGACGCCGTCGTGCGATTCCGTGAAGAGCGCATCGAAATACGTGGCGAAACCTTCGTTGAGCCAGGCGTGGGACCAGTCACGGCACGTCAGCAAGTCGCCGAACCACTGATGCGCCAGCTCGTGCGCGATCAAGCTGTCTCCCGCGTGCCGGTAGTCGGGAAAGGCCCGTTCGTCCTGGAGCACGTTCTCCGTGAGCGTGGTCGCCGAGATGTTCTCCATGCCCCCGAAGATGAAGTCCGCCACCACGGACTGCGCGTATTTCGGATAGGGATAAGGGCTGATGCGTTCCGAGAAGAATGCCATCATCGCGGCCGTGCGGCCGAGGGCGCGCTTCCCGTCCTCCAGACGGTCCGGCGGGACGTAGTAGAGAAGCGGAACGCCCGCCGCCTGCTCCTCCCATTGAGCGAATTCACCCGCAACGATGCTCGTGAGGTAGGCAACGTGCGGGACTTCCTGGTACCAGTGGAACGTCCGGGTGCCGCGAGCGGAATCCTCGATGACCTCGACCAGCGTTCCATTGCCGACGACGACCATGTTCGCAGGAACGGTCACGACGACTTCGCTCGATTGCCGTTCGTTCGGGTAGTCGTAGCACGGGAACCAGTGCCGCGAGTCCTCGTCCTGACCCTGGCTCCAGCACTGGCGTGGCTTCTTGGGATACGCCTCGTCCGGCCCGATGAAGTACAGCCCGCGTCGGGGCGTGGCCTCGTAGGAGATCGTCACGGCGACCTCTTCGCCCGCGTTGTATGGTCGGTCGAGGAAGACCGTCAGCTTCCCATCGCCGTAGTCGAACGCGAGCTCGTTTCCTTCCGCCGTGCGTACGCCCTTGATGGTCATTTCGACGGCGTCGAAGGTGATACGCGTGAGGCCATCATTGATGGGCGTGAACGTGTGCGTTACGGACCCACTGACCGTCTTCCGGTCGAAGTCCAGGGCGATATCGAGGCGGGTGTGACGGATGTCGGCGACGCGGTCGCGCGCGTACCGCGGCCGGTCGCCGGGCAAGGCGAACGGGCGCGTCTGGGCGCGCGTGAGCATGCCTGAGAAGCGGCAATATTCAGTGTGACCTTCGGCCATCGGTAAGACTCCTCGGAGCGCGGCTGCTGCGCCTGCGAGCGACGTGCCGCTCATACTATCGACGTTCACCGTACAGTCAACGTGCGGCCGTTCTCGCCGCGGTCAACACGTCCGACGCTGAGATTGGGGGATACGCGCGCTCCGAAAGGGGGCTGTTCGCGTTGCGCTGTCCCCGCGCCTCAGCCGAAAGCGCCCAACTGTTGGTCATGGCGGCGCTGCTGCTGATTCCGATGGCAGCGCTCGCCGGTCTCGGCATCGACCTTGGCTACGCGTACGTCAGCGCACGCGACGCTCAGAACGCCGCGGACGCTGCCGTGATGTCCGCCGCCATCGAGCTCATGAACCCTGCGAGCACGACGGAGGACGCGGTCGCGGCCGCGCGCGCCGCGGCTGCCCGCAACGGGGTCGACGTCGACCGCCGGCTGGATTGCTGCACGTTTCGCGACACGAACGGCGACGGCAGACCTGACCGCATCACAGCGACGGTGCGGACCGAGCCGCGGCTCATCCTGCTGGGCATACTCGGCATTCACCCACCTCTCGTCGCGCGCGACGCGACCGCAGGCGTCGTGCACGCGTCCACGGGTCCACTCTGCCCGTGGGGCCTCGTGGCCCGAGGACCGGAGAGGGGCGCGGACGGGGCCTACTGGGGCCTCGAGACGGGGAAGGTGTATCTGCTCAAAGTCGACAACGGTAGCCAGGAGACCGGCAATTTCCACGGGCTCCGTGTCGGCGCCGGTGGCGTGGAGCGGTACCGTGAGGTGGTCGAGAGTGGCTGTCAGCCGGACGATTTCGGCATCTACTCCGAGGGGGACAGCGTGTACATCGACACGCAGCCGGGTAATTTGGGTCAAGCGACCCGAGACGCGCTCAACACACTCTTCTCGTACGAGAAGAGCGACGGGATCCAGGACAGCCAAGGCTTTGGCTACTGCGACGTCAGCTTCACTCTCGATCCCCTCGACCCAACGGTCGGCATCCCGAACTCCGGGCAGCAGTGGGAACCACCACGGAGGGGATGCGGTCCGGACGCTGCAGGCGTCGGTCGCATCGTGATCGTTCCCATCATCGACGGACTGCCGACGGGCTCCAGCGATCCCGCCCGCATCGTCGGTCTCGCGGCGGCTTACATCGCGGGATGGGACAGAACAGGTCCGCCTGCGGACACCCGGGTGTACGCCATCTTCATGGAGCGCGCGTACTTCGACCCCAAGTACTTGAGCGGCGAGAGCGACAATCCCCTGGCGCCGCTTCGCCCGGTGCTCATCGAATAGGCGTCGGCTTCGTCCGTGGTCAGACCTGCGCCAGCATCGCCTCGATCTGCTGGCTGTGGTCGGCATCGTGAATGCGCTGGAACACCGCCCAACCCAGCGCATCGAGGGGTCCGAAGAACGGGTGCTCGAACGTAGCCGTCCGATCGATGTCGGATGGAAGCCGGTCGAGAGTGTCGAGCAAGGCCCGGTGTGCGTCTTCGACGGCAGCGACGAGCGACGCGAGGCTGTCGACGGACGCTTGGCTCTGCGCGCCTAGGACCAGGGTCCCTTCGACGCGCTCGCCGCTCGCCAAACGCTCCACGAGCTGGGCCGTCATGCGCTTCCCGTCGATGACGTGGCGCAAGACGTCCTTGACGCACCATTCGTCTCCCGGCGGCCGAACGGATGCCCGTTCGTCGGTCAGCCCTTCGAGGGTGTCCATGAGCGTGCGATGTTGGCGTTCGATGAGGCCGCGGATATCCTCGCGGGATTTCGCCGCGTTGTGGGCGATGTAGCTCACGATCCGGCTTCGCAGCTCCTCGGTGACTTCCGGCATTTGCGTCCTCCTATCCGCCAGGCGCCAGGGCTTCGCGCTCCTCCCGTTTGGAGAAGAGGCGGCGGAAGAGCCGCGGAATGTCGCCCTCGTGCCAGGTGACCAGCAGCATGCTCGCGACGAATACCGAGCTGTACGTACCGGTGACTGTGCCGATGAGCAGCACGAGCAGGAACGGACGGATCGTCTCGCCCGTGATCAACAAGAGCGCGAGGATGGCGAACACGAGGGTGAGGGACGTGTTGAACGACCGGCCCACCGTCTGCATCAGGCTGGTATTGACGGACATCGGGAACGGCCGCCGCGGATGGACGCGCACCGTCTCCCGAATGCGGTCGAACACGACGATCGAGTCGTGCACGCTGAACCCGATGACGGTGAGCAGCCCCGTGATGAACATCGTATTGATCTCGGTGCCGAACAACTTCCCGAAGAGCGAGAAGGCGCCGACCACGAGGAGCACGTCGTGCCCCAGGGCGAGGATCGCGGCCATCCCGTACCGGACGGGGTTGGGCACCGACCGGAACGCCCAACTGATGTACAGGAGGATGGCGACCGCCGCGGCCGCGACGGCGATCGCGGCGTTCCGGCCGATCTCGCGCGACACCGTGCCCGAGACCGTGCTCACGTCGTAGAACTTGTCCTGCTCTCCGGCCGGAGTCACCATGGTGCCCGGCTTGCACGCGCCCGCTTCGTCCCGTTGGCAGAACCGCTGGATCAGCTCCTCGCGAAGGCGGTCCGCCTCGCCCAAGGGCGCCGCACCCACGGGCGGGGCTTCCGCCACGCCCTCCAGCGCCTCGGTCCGCACCAGGAAGGATCCGTCGCTGGCCCGCTGGACACGCGCTTCCGGGTGCCCGAGGTCGGACAGCGCCGCCTTGAGGGCCTCACTGTCGACGTCCACCGTGAACTTCACGCTGAACGTGGTCCCGGAAGTGAACTCAATGCCGGGCTTGAGGCGCGGAGGGATGAGCAGGGAGATGGCGCCGGGGATGAGCACGATCAACGACGCAAGGTAGAACCAGTTGCGCTTGCCAACGAAGTCGATCATTCCTGCGGCCTCCCCGGCGTCAACGGCGCCGGCCGAACCCCCGGCTGCGCCGGCCCCTGTTCGGGCGGCGGATCCGCCGTCCAGAGCGCGAGATTCCGAATCGCCGGCGTACGCACCGCCACCCGCAGGAACGTCCGCGTCACCGAGATGGCGGAGATCATGCTCACAATGACGCCGATCGCCAGAGTGACAGCGAAGCCCTTCACCAAGGCGGCATCGAACTGGTCTCCGAACCAGTAGAGAATCGCGCAGGTGATGAGCGTCGAAATGTTGCTATCCCGAATGGACGACCAGGCACGCGCGAACCCTGCGTCCAGCGCCGAGAGCAGGCTCCGCCCGAGCCGCAACTCCTCGCGCATGCGCTCGAAGATGAGGATGTTGGCGTCCACGGCCATGCCCACCGAGAGGACGAACGCCGCGATGCCCGCGAGTGTCAAGGTGACGGGCCAAATCTTGAAGATCGCGAGCACGATGGACGTGTACACCACGAGCGCGAGGGACGCCACGAGGCCCGGCATTCGGTAGTACAGCGTCATGAACAGCATGATGAGCACGAGCGCCACCTCGCCGGCCATGACGCTGTCACGAACGGTCTTGTCCCCCAGGGTGGCGTCCACCTCATCCGCCTGGACCACACGCAGCCGCACCGGGAATGCGCCCGAGTTCAGCAGCGTCCGAAGCTCGCGCGCGTCGTCGAGCGAGAGACCGGTGATCGTTCCCTGCGTCGTAATGGTGTCCTGGACCGTCGGCGCGATGATGCTTCCATCCGCGCCCTTGATGGGCTCGCCATCGAGGAAGAAGGCCATCGGATACCCGGACCGGCTGCCCTGCGGCCTCAGCCGCTCGGTGATCTGGCCGAGCAGCTCGCCGCCATCATCATTCATCTCGAAGAAGAGGACCGGCGCGCCTGTGGTGGGATTCGCGCCGACGCTCGTCGTCGGCTTCAGATATCTGCCCGTGAGCTCCGTCGTCACGCCGTTGAGTTCGCCCGTCGCAGGCTTCCAGACGATCAGGTCGCGCGAGAGGGGCGTGTTGGTCTTCGACGGGTCGAACTGGTCGACGCCGACGTACTCGACCTGCGCCGGCCGTGTCTCCTCCGTGGGCTGGGGTTCCGGCGTCGCGGTGGTTTCGGGCGCCACGGCTACGGCTTCGGGCGTCGGCGTGGCCGTGGGCGGTACCGGGCCGAATTCTTCCTCCGGTGTGGCGGAAGGCGTCGGCGAGGCAGCTTCGGGCGTTGGGCTCACGACCACGAGCACATTGCCCTGGTCATCCCGCGCGGGCTCGCACGTGCCCGATCGGTACTTGACCTGCCCGCTGCGAACAATGGCCACTTCGCCGGCATCGTTCGTCACCGGCTCGCAGATCTGCAGCAGCGCCGTCCTGCCGATGCGAGCCTGCGCCTCCGAGATGGAGAGTCCGGGCACTTGCACCGAGATCCGGTCGTTACCGAGACGCGAGATCTCGGACTCGGCGACGCCGAACGCGTTGATTCGGCGTTCGATGATCCGTTCGGCTTGATCCAGGGCATCATCGACGGAGATGTCCGAGCCGGCGAGCGCTGCGGGATCGGGTTCGAGGACGAGCCGGGTGCCGCCGCGAAGGTCGAGCCCCAGGGTCATGGCCCGTCGCTCGAGGTCCACCAGCGTCAGCCTGCCATCCTCGATCCAGGGGACCTTGATGTGGATGCCGCGGCCCTCAGGCCACGGGATGGCGCTGGGTAGATATCGATCCGGCTCCGAAGGCCAGACGGCGACGACCGCGAGGCCGGTGACGGCGAGAATCGCCAGCGAGAGGAGATGGTATCGCCAACGCGAGAGCAGGCTCACGATGCCCCGGCCTCCTTCTCCCGTCGCTCAGGAGCCGCGGACTGCCCGGCCTCCTGAGCGTTGGCCGGGCGGAGTCGGCGGGCGACCGCGCTCGTGAGCGCCCTCACCTCGACGCCGGGCGCGAGCGTGAGAACCAGCTCCACCGGGCCCTGATCCGGCACGCGGATGTCCTTCACGGTCGCGATGAGCCCGCCCGTCGTCAACACCTCGTCCCCGACCTGGAGGTTGCGGATGTCCTGCTGTTGACGCTTCTGTTCCTGCGTCATCGGCCGGATGACGACGAGATAGAAGGCGACGATGACGCCAACGACGATGATGAATCCGAGTTCGGCCGCGTTCATGTACCGTCGTGACCGCTGAGGGCGAGCCGCCGCGCCAGGGTCAGCGCCTCCTCTCGTGTGGAAACCTCACCGGCCTCCTGCGCCTCCTCGATTGCTCTCAACAAGCGGCCGACCTCGGGACCGGGCCCGATGGCCAGCGCCGCCATGACGTCGTGCCCGGTCACGAGCCTCGGCGGGCGAACGATTCGTTCGTCCTCGAAGCGCGCGCGCAGAATCCACGCGAGGTAGTCGATGTGCGCCCGCCAGCCTGCCTCGTCGGCCCGCGGGCCGCGCGCCGCCAGGTGATCCGCCAGACTGAGCAACAACAGGCCCGTCGCCGCGTCCCCGGTGTCCCTGAAGAACCGGGTAAGCGCTCGACGGGTGGGCACCTCGCCGGGCGCCGCTAATTGTAACGGCCGCAAGTGTTCTTCGACCAGCGTCGCCACCCACGCGCACTCCCGGTGACTGAAACGCAGCCGCCGCAGGATTCGTTGCGCGGTCCGCGCCCCCAACTCCGCATGCCCGAAGAAGCGGATGCGTCCTGTCTCGTCGGGGGCGCGGGTTTCGGGCTTCGCGACGTCGTGCAACAGTCCTGCGAGCTTCAGGAGCGCTCGGCGCGGGCGACCCGCGACCGGCTCTTCATCCACATAGGCGCGCAGATCGGTGAATGCGAAGGCCTCCCAGAAGGCGTGCCACACGGGACGCAGCCGGCCCTCGGGGGGCGAACCGGCCAGGAGCGCGTCGAGCGTCTCGACCGTCGCGAGAGCGTGTTGGAAGACGTCGTAGTAGTGTTCGACGGGCTGTGCGACCCCTTTCCCTCGGCAAACTTCAGGCAGCTCGACCTCGAGCAGGCCCAGGCGGTCCATCCACCTGAGCCCATATCCCGCGCGGTCCGTCGCGCATAACCGCACGAGTTCGTCTCGTCTCCGCTCTGGCGCCGCCCGGGGAAGTAGCGCCGCCTTCGAGCGGGCGAGGGCTCCCGTCTCGGCGTCGATCCGGCAGCCCAGTTCGGCCGACAGGCGCACCAGCCGCAAAAGTCGCAGCGGATCGTCGTCGAACACGGTGTCCCCAACCGCCCGGAGCAGCCGTCGCCGGGCATCGCGAACGCCCCCGGTCGGGTCGATGACAGCGCCGCGGCCGTCGAGCCTGGCCGCCACCGCGTCGATGGTGAAATCGCGCTTCCAGAGGTCGTCCTCGATGGCCCCACGGAGCTCCGCGAGGTCGACGACGGAGACCGGGCCGCGGTCGAGGACGACGCGCGCGACGTGATGGGTCTCGCTCAGCGGAACGAAGTGGCCCCCGAGCCGATCGGCCACCTCGCGCCCGGCCGCCAGCGCATGGTCGGCGACGGCGAGGTCGAGATCGCGGACGGGGCGGCGCAAGAGCAGGTCGCGGACGGTTCCCCCGACGATGAACGCGTCCCGGAGCGAGGGACACGCGCCGATGCGGGCGACGAGCTCACGGACATCGGGAGGGAGGCGTTCGAGCAGTGCAGCCGCACGCATCGGGGGCGGAGGAGCCTACAGGCCCACCTCCACCTCCTCGGGCTCCTCCTCGGCCGGCTCGACAGGCACCAGCTCTTCCATGTCCTCGAGGTAATCGATGTACAGCACGCCGTCGAGGTGGTCGAGCTCGTGTTCGAGCGCCTGCGCCAGGAGGTCGTTCTCCGCCTTGATGCGGATCGGCTTTCCGTTGCGGTCCAGCGCCTTGACCGTCACCTTCTCTGAGCGCGGCACCAGCGCCTGGAACCCCGGGATCGAGAGGCATCCTTCCCAGAGCCTCCGCAGGCCCGACTTCTTGACGATCTCGGGGTTGATGAGGGCGAACGGCTCCTGTTCCGGCAGGCCGATGACGCAGACCCGCAACGACACACCCACCTGCGGGGCCGCGAGGCCCACGCCACGCGCCGCGTACATCGTCTCGATCATGTCGTCGATGAGCTTCTGGATCGACTCGTCGATCCGCGAGACCTTCCTCGTCTTTTGACGCAGGACGGGGTCGGTGCTGAAGCTGGTGGCGGGCGGCCCCTTGCGCTTGAGCGGATTGATGGTGCGAATCGGCAGTATGGACATCGGCATCTCCCGTAGCGGTGTCGTTCCCGGCGCGAGGCCGTTCCATTCTACCGTCATCGTCGCGGCCCCGCGAACGGAGGTCAGAGCAAGGTCACGGGGTCGACATCGAGCGACCAGTTCGGCGGAAGCGTGAGGTCGCGCAGCAACTCCGCGGGTTCCAGTCCTCGGAGGAGAATCTGCCACCGCCAGCGACCGCGAATCCGCGCGACGTACGCCGGAGCGGGGCCTCGGATGTCGATATCGAGACCGCGCCGGTCGCGCTCCGCCCGCAGCGACCGCTCCATGCGCCGCGCCTCCTCGTACGCGTAGGTCGCCGACGTGTGTTGGAACATCAGCTTGACCAGACGAGAGAAGGGCGGATACCCAGCGCGGCGCCGAAGCTCCAGTTCGGTGCGATAGAAGCCCTCGTAGTCGTGACGAGCGGCGTGCTCCACCGCGGGATGCTCGGGCGTGTACGTCTGCAAGATGACGCGCCCGTCCAGCGCAGCGCGGCCCGCCCGACCGGCAACCTGCGTGAGGACCTGAAAACTTCGCTCGCCTGCCCGATAGTCGGGAAGGTGCAATCCCACGTCCGCCGAGACGATCCCGACGAGCGTCACCGACGGCAGGTCAAGTCCCTTCGCGAGCATCTGCGTGCCAGCCAGAACGTCCGCCGCTCCCGCGAGGAACTGCGCGAGAATGCGCTCGTGCGCACCGCGGCGCCCCGTCACGTCGCGGTCCCACCGCAAGACGCGCGCTTCCGGAAACAGCCGCTTCGTCTCCTCCTCGACGCGCTCGACGCCGACGCCGAGCATGCGAATCCGCACGCCTTCGCACACGGGGCATCGCTCGGGCATACGGCGTCGACGGTTGCATTGGTGGCACACCAGCCGGTCCGCCTCCCGGTGATACGTCAACGCCACGTCGCAGGACGAGCATTCGGGCACGTAGCCGCAGTCGCGGCACTGGACGAAGCCTGCTGTACCCCTCCGGTTGAGGAACAGGATGGCCTGCTCGCCACGGTCCAGTGTGCGTCGCAGGGCGAGCTGTAGCTCTCTGCTGAAGATGCTGCGGTTGCCCGTGCGCAGTTCCTCGCGCAAGTCGACGACGGTGATGGGTGGAAGCGCGGGCGACGTCGACAGCTCGACGCGTCCCCCCTCGAGCACCGTGGCCCGCACGCGCTCGTCCAGCTCGAGGAGCCGGTAGTGACCGCTCTGCGCCCGATAGTACGACACGATGTCGGGCGTCGCAGAACCGAGCACCAGCGTCGCGCCCGTGATCCGTGCGAGCTGTTCGGCGACCTCTCGAGCGTGGTAGCGCGGCGGCGGATCGTGCTGCTTGTACGTCCACTCGTGCTCTTCATCCACGACGATGAGGCCGAGGTTCGGCTGAGGGGCGAACAAGGCCGACCGTGCGCCGATGACGACGTCGTACCGTCCTTCTCGAATGCCGTACCACTGGTCGTGCCGCTCGCCTTCAGAGAGTCCACTATGGACGACGGCGACCCGGCCGGGAAAGCGCTCGGCGAAGCGCCGCACCGTCTGCGGCGTGAGCGCGATCTCGGGCACGAGCACGATGCCCCGCTTGCCCAACTCGACGGCGGCCTGCAAGGCGCGCAAGTAGACCTCGGTCTTCCCTGCGCCCGTCACGCCATGCAGCAGAAAGCGCCGCGGCCTGCCGGGGGCCGGAAATCGCATCGACGCCTCGATCTCGCGAAACACCGCCTCCTGTGCGGGCGTCAGGTCCGGAGGAGGACGGAAGGGCACCTGCAGGTCAGCGAGCGGATCACGCTCGACGCGCTCCTGGCGCAGCACGACGAGCCCCTCCCGTTCGAGCGCGGCGAGCCCGCGTCGGTCCACGCCCGTGGCTTCGCGGAGCTCGGTCATCGTCGCTTCGCCTTCCTCCGCGAGGAAGCGCAGGGCTCGCGCGCGACGGCTGGCGCGGGCGAGGAGATCCGCCCGTGCGTGAGCCTCGGAGGGCGACACGGCCAAGCCCACGACCGTCACCATCTTGGGACCGACGCCGGGCCTTCCCAGGGTGTACCGGCGTTCGATGAGACCTCGCCGCTCGAGAAAATTGAGGGAGGCCGCGACGCTGCGTTGTCCCGTGGCTCTCTGGAGCTGTTCAGGGCTCGCCTCGCCCAGCGAAAGCAGCGCGTCGACCACCTCGCGGTGGCGGGGCGAAAGACGCAGGGCATCGAGCTCGTCCGCTCGGACGAGGGGACGCACCGTGGTCAGCGGCCGGCGCTCGAATCCGGGGGGTAACATGAGGGCCACGGCGTCGAACAGCGGCGCGAGATAGTAGTCGGCCATCCAGAGGGCCAGCTCGATCCGTTCGGGCGCCACCACCGGGCGGTCGCCGATGACCCCGGCGATGTCCTTGACCTCCGGATAGCCCGGCGCAGCGGTGGTCCGCACGACCACGCCTTGCAGCGTCCGCCTGCCGAACGGGACGTAGACGCCGGAGCCCACCTCCACGTTCAGCCGTGGGGGAACGGCGTACGAGAACGCCTGGCGATGGGGCAGGCCGGAGTTGACGGCCACATCAGCGAAGCGGGGCGTGGTTGGCACAGGGGCAGTGTAGTGCGGAGCCTGCGACACCCGCAGCCTCCGATGGCATGCGGGAGAGAGGGGCGAGGCTACTTCTGCTGGCGGCCGCGCTCTTTGATCCGGGCGGCCTTGCCCGTCCGGCCGCGGAGATAGTACAGGCGGGCGCGGCGAACCTTGCCCTGCCGGATGAGCTCGATCTTCTCGATGCGTGGCGAGTGCAGCAGGAACGTCCTCTCGACCCCGACGCCGTTGCTCACGCGCCGGACGGTAAACGTCGGCGTCGGACCGCTGCGGCGCCGGAGAACGACCCCTTCGAAGGCCTGCACCCGCTCGCGATCCCCTTCGACCACCTTGACGTGCACACGCACCGTATCCCCCGGCTGGAAGTCAGGGATACGGTCGTTCGGCGTGACGGGGACGTACTGGCTCAGGTCGACGCTCATGACGCCGGCATGGTATCGGACGGCTAGACATGCGGCAAGGACGCTGAAGGGCCTGCGAGGGGCCCCTTCGTCCGGTGGTCGTTCAGAGTACGCAGCGCACACGGCTGCGCGCCACGCCACTGTTACGGATTCGACGTGCCCGGGCCTTCGACGGCGATGTTGGCCTGGGTGCCCCAGGCCAAGCCTGGCTTGCCGACTTGCGGCTGCGTCGACGGCTCGTCGGCGGGCTGCTTGGCTTCGGCCGAGTCGCTCGGCGCGCCCGGAGGCGCCGTTGTGCCCGCCTTCTCCTGCTCCCGAAGGGCCTTCCACTCCTCCACCGAGGTCGAGAGCAGCTTCTGGAGGTCCTCGCCCTCGATCGTCTCGACCTCGAGGAGAACCTCGACGATTTGATCGAGCTTCTCCCGGTTCTCGGTGAGGACCTTCTTCGCCGTGTGGTACGCCTTGTCGATGATTCGGCGCACCTCCTCGTCGATCTCCTCGGCGACCTTTTCGGAGTAGTTGCGCTGTTCTGCGATCTCGCGGCCGAGGAAGATGAGCTCTTCCTTCCGCCCGAACGTGCGCGGCCCGAGACGCTCGCTCATGCCCCACTGCGTCACCATCTGCCGCGCGATGTGGGTCGCCCGCTCGATGTCATTCTGCGGGCCGGTCGTCATCTCACCGAGCACGAGCTCTTCGGCGACGTGACCGCCCAACGTCGCGGCCAGCATGTCCTGGAACTGCGACCGCGTGCCCAGGTGACGATCCTCCTCGGGCAGGAAGCGCGTGAATCCGCCGGCCATGCCCCGCGAGACGATGCTGATCTTGAACGGCGGGTCGGCGTGCGGGAGCGCCCATCCGACGAGGGCGTGGCCGGCCTCGTGGTACGCGATGATCCGCTTCTCTTCCGGCGTGATCACCCGACTCTTGCGTTCCGGGCCGGCGATGACCCGGTCGACAGCCTCGTTGAACTCCTTCATGGAGATGCGCTTCTTGTTGGCGCGCGCGGCGAGGATCGCCGCCTCGTTCACCAGGTTCGCGAGATCAGCGCCAGAAAAGCCGGGCGTCTGCTTGGCCAGCGTCAGTAGGTCGACATCCTTGTCCAGCGGCTTGCCCTTCGTGTGCACCTCGAGAATCGCCTGACGCCCGCGCACGTCGGGTCTGTCGAGCACGACCTGCCGGTCGAAGCGCCCCGGGCGCAGGAGCGCCGGGTCGAGGATGTCGGGCCGGTTGGTCGCCGCGATGACGATGACGTTCGTGTTGGTGTCGAACCCGTCCATCTCGACGAGGATCTGGTTCAGGGTCTGCTCGCGCTCGTCGTGGCTCCCGCCCAGGCCTGCGCCGCGCTGTCGGCCGACCGCGTCGATCTCGTCGACGAAGACGATGCAGGGCGCGTTGCGCTTCGCTTGGTCGAAGAGGTCGCGGACGCGGCTCGCACCGACACCGACGAACATCTCGACGAACTCGGAGCCACTGATAGAGAAGAACGGCACGCCCGCCTCACCCGCCACGGCTCGCGACAGCAAGGTCTTACCGGTTCCAGGCGGCCCGACGAGCAGCACGCCACGCGGGATGCGCGCACCCAGCGAGGCGAACTTCTCGGGGTACTTGAGGAACTCGACGACCTCCTGGAGTTCCTCCTTCGCCTCGTCGACGCCCGCTACATCGACGAACGTGACCGTCGGCTTGTTGCCCGTGAACATGCGGGCCCGACTCTTACCGAAGTTCATGGCCTGCGTGTTCGAGCCCTGGGCCTGCCGCATCATGAAGATGAGGATGGCGCCGAAGATCAGCAGCGGCAGGAAGTTGATCAGCAGCCCGATCCAGTTCCCGAACTGGCTCGGCTGCTTGACGTTGATCTGGATGCCCTCGCCGACGTAATCGACGTTGTTGTCCTTGAGGAGCTGGAACAGGTCCGTCCCCTCGGGCAGCCGCGATTTGATGGTCGACGAGTCGCCCTTCAGTTTTACCGTGAGTGACTGCCCGGAGACGTCGATGCTCTCGACCTTGCCGTCCTGGGCGTACTGAATGACCTCAGTGAGCGTCTTGCTCTCGGAGCCTCCCGACGACCGGAAGAACGAGACGACGATCGCAATGACGGCGACCAGGATCAGTAGGTAGATGAAGCTGTTGCGAAGCCAGCGGGAGTTCATCCATGCCCCGGTTCTAGGGCGTCAGCGGGACGACGTCCACAAGAATCACCGATATTATAGCCGTCTCCGCCTGCCCCCAGCCACCGGAACGTTCGACCAGGGGTGGCGGCCTACCCGCAGAGGTAGTATCGGCCGATCTTCTAACCCGCGGCAGCGCCCTAACGTTACGGACTGACGCGACTATTGCTCCTCGTCGGACGCGAGCCGTCCGCCCTGGGCCCAGTTCTCCTTAGGCACGTCCTCGAAGATGATGATGGTGTTCTCGGGCGTGGTGTGCGCGATGTTGCAGATGGCCTCGGTGATGGCGCGCGCGAGCTCCTGCTTCTGTGCGTGCGTCCGACCCGGCCACATTTCGACGCGTACGATGGGCATCGATGCACCTCCTGGATTCGCCGAAGCGACACATGCCTGCCGCGCCGGATCATAGCGACGGCCTTCCGCGTGCGCGATAGTACGAAGCTGGTCATAACGGTTCGGTTGCGCTTATCATGTTGGCCGTCAGTACGCCAGCTCCCCCGCCAGGAGCGCCATCGCTGATGACGACCCCGGCCATCGCGCTTCCCCGTTCCTATACCGACGAGGGACGCGCCGCCGCATCGACGACAGCCCTGGCCGCGCGGCTGCGGGCCTTCGCTCTCCACCACTGGGGTCTCTTCGCCGCGATGGGGCTGGCCCTCGGCCTGCATATCCCCACGCTGGCCTACTACTTCAACGGCGACGACCTCGTGGTCCTCGGCGATATCGCCACGAAGCCCTTCGCCACGTGGTTCGCCGACGTGCTACGGATGCGGGACATTACGCCGAGCTGGCGCCCCCTTACGCACCTCGTCTACTGGACCGAGTTCCGCCTCGCCGGAATGAATCCGCTGGTCTTCCGCTCGGTGAACCTCGCCGCCCACACGGTCTCGGTCGGCCTGCTCTACGCCCTCGTGGCGCGGCTCACGGGGCGACGCGGCGTCGCGGCGTTCGTCGCCGCCGGCTTCGCGATTCACGGCGCCCACTTCGACACCGTCACGTACGTCACGGCGCTCCCTCATGTGCTCGCGATCGGTTTCGTCTTCGCGTCCATGCTGTTCATGCACGCCTACGCCCAAGGCGGGGGCCGCAGGCACGGCCTGTACGTCGGGAGCGTCGTCTCGTTCGCCCTGATGTTCATGGCGAACGAGGGCTCCGTCATCTTCGCGCCGGCGGTGTGTCTGGTGTACCTCCTGTACGCCCCGAGACCCATCTCCGTGCCGAAGCTGGTGGCGGTCTCGTTGCCCTTCGCCGCCTACTTCTGGGGGTTCTTCGCGTACTACCAGTCGTGCAGTTGCCCGAACCTCAAGTTCGACGGCGACGGCATGTCATGGGGATTCCACCAGGCGCGGAACCTGTGGATCTATCTTTCGTGGCTCGCCCTGCCCACAGGCAACATCGACTGGCACGCAGGCGCGCTGCACTGGACGCTCGGCTCAGTGGTCATCGTGCTGGCCGCGGCGGTCTACGTGCGGGGGCCGGAATGGTCTCGGCTCGCCGCCGTGTGCCTCGTCCTGGGCCTCCTTCCGTACACGCCCGTGGAAGTGTGGACGGCCTCGCGCTACACCTACGCGGCAGCGCCGTTCTTCCTGCTGGTCGCCGCGCGACTGCTCGCTCCCGCGTTCGACATCGCCGCGATGCGGTTCCGGCCCGCAGCAGCGCTCGCCGCTTTCGGAATCGCAGCCGGGCTCCTCGGCTTCTACGGACATCAGACCTTCACCCACAACCGCGAGATCGGCGTGCGCAACGAGCGCTGGGACCTACTGTTGGATGAGCTGAAGGCAATCTATCCGGACGTCCCCCCGGGAACGACGATCTACGTCCTCGACGGACTCTGGTCCGACCCGCTCTGGCAGTGGGCCTGGCTACCCTCGGTGGGAAAGCTTCTGTACGGTGACGCCACCGTGCAGTCCATGGACGGCCCCGACTTCGTGAAGCGCCATCCCGAGTTGCTGCCGAACGAGATCGTGCTCATGTACCGGGACGGCGGTCTGCGGCAGCCGTTCCCCGGCGAGCTGCCCATCCAAGCCGCTTCGTACCCTCCGTACGTGCCCTGACGCCCGACGCCTCCGCGCTTGACCCCCGCACGAGCCGCTGCGTACGCTCACGCCCATGAAGGCGGAGATCATCGCCATCGGGACCGAAATTCTTCTGGGCGAAATCATCGACACGAACAGTCGGTACATCGCCTCCCGTTTGCCCGCGCTCGGCATCGACCTGTACTTCACCACCACCGTGGGAGACAACCTCGCCCGCATCGCTGACGTGCTGCGCCTTTCGCTCAAGCGCGCTGATGTCGTCATCACGACCGGCGGTCTTGGGCCGACGGAGGATGACCTCACTCGGGAGGCCATCGCGGCGGTCCTGGGCGAAGAGCTCCACGTCGACCCCGACGAGGAGCGCCGCCTGCGCGAGTTCTTCGCCCGACGGGGCGTGCCCATGCCGGAGCGCAACGTCAAGCAGGCCTCCATTATCCCGTCGGGGAGGTTCCTGCCCAACCCACGGGGCACCGCCCCCGGTTGGTGGGTGGAGAAGGGCGGGAAGATCGTGATCGCCCTGCCCGGTCCCCCGGTCGAAATGACCCGCATGTGGGACGTCGAGGTCGAGCCGGAGCTCCGCAAGCGCAGCCGCGGAGGCGTGCTCGTCACACGTACCCTGAAGACGGCCGGCCTGGGCGAAGGCCACGTCGACGAACTCCTCAGTCCGCTCCTGAAATCGACGAATCCTTCCATCGGCGTCTACGCCCGTCCGGACGGCGTGCACGTGCGCATCGCCGCCAAGGCGCCGGACGAAGAGGCGGCCTGGCGACTCATCCGCCCGGTCGAGGCCGAAGCGCGCCGGTTGCTCGGCTCGTACGTCTGGGGCGCCAACGACGACACCTTCGAAGGAGTTGTCGGTGACCTCCTGCGGCAACGGGGCTTGACGCTCGGCGTCATGGAGTCATGCACTGGGGGCCTGTTGTCCGACCTCATTACCAACGTGCCCGGCGCGTCCCTGTATTTTCGCGGCGGGCTCGTGGCCTACCAGACGGAGCTCAAGATCCGCTGGGGTGTGCGGGCCGAGGTGATCGCGGAGCACGGCGTCATCAGCGCCGAGTGTGCGCGTGAGATGGCGAGGGCAGCGCGCGAGGCTCTCGGCGCGGATATCGGCATAGGCATTACGGGTGTCGCCGGCCCCGATCCCCAGGAGGACAAGCCGGTGGGCACGGTCCACGTCGCAGTGGATGCCCCGTTCGCGCCCCCGCAGAGCGTGAGCTACACCTTCGCGCAGAGCCGCGAGGCCATCAAGCGCCGCGCCGCCACCACTGCGCTCACCCTTCTCCGGAGGATCCTCATCGAATCGGCGCCCCAGGCCCTCGTGTGAGCCTCGAGTCGTCAGCGGCGCGGGGATGGGGTAGAATCTTCGGCGGTGGCGGGCCGAGGGAGGATTCCCTGCCCCGAACGTCGATCGTCTGGTGTCTTGCGGGGGCATTGCTCGCGGGCTGCGCCGTCGCAACCGAGCCATCCTCGTTGCCACCTACCCCCACGACCCCTCGCGTCGCCGTCACCCCGGTCCCTACGCTCGACGCCGCGCCCGGGGCGAGCGAAGCTGACCCCGACACGAGCTGCCCGAGCCCCTTCCCGGGCGAGACGGCGCCCGAAGGCCCCGTGCTCCGCCTCGCACCCAGCGCGGACGAGGTGCCCCCATTGCGGCCCTTCGCACCGCTGGCTCTGGTTCCCGACCGCGACCTCGAAGCCCGTATTCAGGAGCGCCTCGCACGACAGGACGAGGGCCACTACGCCGTCGTCGTCAAGCGCGTCGACGACGGGGTGGGCGTGGCGATCGACGCGGACCGCGTGTTCTACGCCGCGAGCCTGTTCAAGGTGGCCGTCATGGTCGAGGCGTTCCATCAGCGAGAGGTCGGTCTGCTCGACTTCGGCGAGTCGTACGTCGTGAGCGACTACTACGATGGGTTCGACCTCGGCCCGGGGGTCCTCCGACACTGCGACACCGTGACCCTCGATGCCGCGCTGCGGGCCATGATGGCGGTGAGCGACAACGTCGCCGCCGTGCTCGTCCAAGACCGGGTAGGAGCCCGATTCGTGAACGATGCGCTGGTCCAGCTCGGCGCGCGTGACACGGCGCTCCTCGCGGATGATTTGCCTACGACGGCTGCCGACCAGGCCCTGATCATGGAAGCCATCGCTCGGGGCGAGCTGATTGGTCGCGAGGCCAGCCAGGAGATGCTGAACCTGCTGGCCTCCGAGACGTTCGATTTCGGACTCCCGGCGGGCCTGCCTGACGGAACCGTCGTCGCCCACAAGACCGGCCTCTGGCACAACGCCACGCACGACGTCGGCATCGTGTTCGCACCGGGCGGTCCGTACGTCATCGCCGTGCTCACGGACGGCGGGTTCCAGAGCGACGCAGCCGACGTCATCGCCGACGTCTCGCGCATCGTGTACGACTACTTCGGTGAGCGGTTCCCGGCGCCGCAGCAGGACGACAACCCATGACGCGCCTGCGAGCCGTTCTGTTCGACCTGCACGGCACGCTGGTCTTCGCCGCGCGGGAGCTGACCCGGGAGCAGTACATCGAGCGCTACGCCCAGCGAGCCGCGCCGCTCCTGCATGCCTGGGGCATCGACCTCGAACCGAGCGGGCTCTGTCGAGATCTGCTGGGAGCGGTCGAGTCGGCCTGGGAGATGGTGACGCCCAGAGGACAGCACGTCGATTGTCCGTTCATCGTCAGGGGCGCATTCGCCGACCGCGGCATCGACCTCACGCCGGCTCAGGCCGTCGCGTTCTGGTACGCGGGGCGCTTGCCACTCGCGGAGTATGCCCAGCTCTTCCCGGACACCCTCGACGTCCTCCGCGAGCTGCGCAGCGCCGGGCTACGGCTCGCGCTCGTCACGAACCAGCCGTACCCGGCCGAGCTCCTTCTACCGGACCTCGCCTCGCATCGCCTGCTGGACCGGCTCGACGCCGTCGTGGTCTCGCACGACGTCGGGTTCGGCAAGCCGCACCGCGCGATCTTCGAGCGCGCGGTGGAGGCGCTCGGCGTGGACC
>FWWL01001501.1_pt1 | contig 54869 bp, 40 predicted proteins | sample 2228331 | NCBI WGS metagenome assembly FWWL01 (sample SAMEA103939775, study PRJEB20133) | metagenome | reverse complement strand
GAATATTTAGAATTTACTGATGACTATATTTTTAGCTCTCCTTCAACAGCTGCAATAATTAATATGGGACGAAATGCAAACAGATTGATCAAATGGAAAACAAAAGATGGAAAAACATTAAAAGAAATTGAGTCTAATAAATAGTTAAGCTATATTATTTACTGATATTATAATTTTTCTTCTATATTGCCGATGTAATACTTGTTTAAAGAAAGTGAGTACAAGATATATGTATAATATTCCTTCATGTGTGCAAATTATGTGCTAATTATGTCTGAATTTAACAAAAAAGGGTTTCAGTGGAATTGCTGAAACCCTTGATTTGTTTTGTGTGGGAGCTAATGGATTCGAACCATTGATCCTCCCGACTTATCAGTCGGGATGCTCTGAACCATTATTTATTAAATCTTCCAGCTTTTTTCTGCTTTTCCATTTCTTTATTTCTTTTTCTCTTTTCATGGCGAGTGTTTTTTCTGTAAACTTTTCAAAATAAACAATTTTCCAGTCATTAGCTTTTCCTGTAAACCCTTTATGATTGGAATTGTGCCTTCTTAATCGTTCTTCAATGTTATCGCTGGTATAACCGATGTAATACTTGTTTAAAGAAAGTGAGTACAAGATATATGTATAATATTCCTTCATGTGTGCAAATTATGTGCTAATTATGTCCGAATTGAACAAAAAAGGGTTTCAGTGTAATTGCTGAAACCCTTGATTTGTTTTGTGTGGGAGCTAATGGATTCGAACCATTGACCCCCTGCTTGTAAGGCAGGTGCTCTGAACCAGCTGAGCTAAGCTCCCTCTTAAAAAACGAAGCAAAGATAATAGGATTTTTTCTATCTGCCAAATAATAATTCAATTTTTTTTAATTCGTTGCTAACTTCGTTCTGGATTGATTGAAATATATTGCAAACAACAATTCATGAGACCCTACGCTATAGGCTTTTAGATCTGAAAGAGGCATGTCGTATGCGTAGCCAAAACAAAACCTATCTTTTTTTAGTCCTACGCTTACAATAGCCGATTCTGATGTGCGATATGAAAAACCCAGCCAAATCATTTGCTGATACCAACCACGCAAATTTGCATCAAGTTGAAAGATTCCTGTTTCTATGTACTTAGCTAATACTGATGGTTCAACAGAAAAATTGTCATTTATATCATAACGATAACCTGCAGTAAAGAAATAGTGTCGTACCTGACGATTTTCAATGTTTTCACTGTTCATTAAATGTGCTTTTCTGTTAAACAATTGGTACACCGATAAACCAGCATAATAATTTGAACCGTAATAATATGCCCCAAAAGCAGCATCAGGCGTGATGATTTTATCACTGCTGGATAAAATAGCCTGGTCATCCTGTTCTTCCGAACGTAATAAACTTTTATTCAAATAAAATTGATAAAGTTGTGCAGACAAACCCAGGGCTATTTTTGAAGAACTGCCAACAGAAAAGTGATAGGCATACGTGCCTTCTACGCCTAATTTAGAAATAGGTCCGGTAGCATAGTTAAAAATTTTGCCTCCGATTCCTACACTTTGACTGAGTTGTGTTGTGCCGGTAATGGCTTGCATGGTTGGTGCTTCGTTAAATCCAGACCACCAGTGTTTATAGTGTAAAGAAATCGGGCTTGCAAGATTTGTACCGGCTGCAGCAGGATTAATTAAATAAGTATTTTCCATGTACTGACTTAACGTCGGTATTTGTTGAGCATTTATCGTATTGCTTGCAACAACGCTTATGATGATTGAAATGACTACTATTGTTCTCATAGACTTGATTATTTAATGATGGTTAATGAACCTGTTAATGCTTTATTATTATTTTTTAAATCTATTACATAGTAATAGGTGCCTGCAGGTAATTCTTTGCCTTTGTATTTGCCATCCCATGGTGTTGAATAACCCACAGATTCAAAAACTTTTACGCCCCATTGGTCAAAAACAGAAACTTCGCAGTTGGGATAGTACTTTAAGAAAGGAATGTTCCACACATCATTTTTCCCATCGCCATTAGGGGTAAATGTGTTGAATACTTCTAATTCGGCATCAAAATCAACCGTAAAGGTATCAACATACAAACAATTGTTTGCATCAGTAATAGTTAGGGTATAATTACCTGCTGTAATGTTGTTCAGGTTTGAAGTAGTTTCATTGTTTGACCAAACAAAAGAATAGGGCTGAATACCGCCTAATACGGTAATTTCAATTTGTCCATCGTTGGCAATATCAGAAGAGGCTGGTGAAATTGAAGAAAGAACCTGAATGGGTGCTGGTTGAGAAATTAGCACAGAATCTGTAATACTTCCACATTGGTCGGAAACGGTTAGTTTATACCAACCACTATTCAAGCCTGTTTGAGAAGAAAGAGGAGGCAAGCCGTTTGACCAGGTGTATTGATAAGGTGGCACACCTTTGTCGGGGTAAAGGATAATTTGACCCGTTGATTGACCAAAGCAAGTAACGTCGGTTTTTTGATATTGTAATTCGAGAAGTGGCAGAGGTGTTATCTGGAAGCTTAAAACGGTATCTCCACAAAAATCGCTCACAGTAACCATATATTGTCCTGCAGGTAATTGGGTTAATAAAGAATCTGTTGAACTGCCATAGCTCCAGTTATATGTAAAGGGAGGAACACCATATTGAGCAATAACCATTGCACTTCCTGTGCTGTCTGTAGAACAATTGGTAGAGGTAAGAATTAATGAGGGCATCAATGGTGTCCGATAGCCAACATAAACAGAATCAACGGAGGTATTACAAATATCTGTTACTGTAACATAATTCCATCCTGGTGTTAAATCAAACGCCATATTGCTGGTGCTTTGCGAATTAGACCATGCAAACTGGTAGGGAGCCACACCATTTTCTACCATTACAATAGCTTTACCATCTTGTGAGTTTTTACAAGTAGCATCGTTAACAAATGAAATGGTAGCTGTAACAGGAGGTATTACTGTAATTAGAACAGAATCCACTAAAGAACCGCAAACATCTGTAACGGTTACGTAGTTCCATCCTTCTGATAATTGACTTGCATTGGGTACTGTTTCGCCTGACGACCATGCGTAAGAGTAAGGAGGTGTTCCGTTTACTGCGGTTACAAAGGCAGTTCCATCTGAAATGGTTGAACACGATGCCGCAGTAGAATCGGTAATGGATATGGATAAAGGTGAAGCAACGCTAATGGTGGTTGATAAAATTGTCCAACCACAGGCATCGGTAACAGTTACTGATTGTAATCCCTGACCAAGCTGGGTGGCAGTTGAAGTGGTTTCGCCATTAGACCATACATAAGTAAAAGGAGGTACGCCATCTACAATTAAAACCGTAGCTGTTCCATCGTTATTACCTGCACAGGTAATAGGTGTTGTTGAAGCAATGGAGGCTTGCATGGCTGGCAGATAATCAATGTACACAGAATCTATTACAGAACCACAATAATCGGTTACGGTAACATATTGCATTCCGACAGGCAAATCGCTTGCAACTGCCGATACACTCATTGAATTTGACCATGCATAGGCAAAAGGTTGAACGCCATTCAAAGTTGTTACAGTTGCCTGTCCATTTGTTGATGTTAAACATGTTGCGGGTAGGCTGGATGAAATATTAATCTGTAAAGAAGGCATTGCACCAACAACAATCGAATCTACAACGGTTTCATTACACTGATCTGTAACAGTAACATAATTAATACCAGCAGGCAATTGAGTATTGTAAGATGTTGTGATACTGTTTGACCATTGATAAGTATATGGTGGATTTCCATTTAAGGTCGTTACATGAGCTTCTCCATTGGCTATATTGTTACAGAAAATCAATAATGAATGTGTGTTAATGCTTGCGGATAAAGGAATATAGGCTCCTACGGTTGTTGTATAAGTGTTTGTACATGAAAAAGCAGTGGAAACAGTAACTGTATAAGTTCCGTCATTCAGATTCGATATATCTTCTGTTGTGTTTCCGTTCGACCATGCAAAAGTATAAGGTGTAGTTCCACCTGTAACGGTTATATCAATAGCACCAGTTCCATTTGAACATGTTTCATTTGTAACTACTGCAGAAATAGCTGGTCGCTGATTAACAGTTATGGCTATTTGATTGGTATTAGTGCAACCATTGGCATCTGTTCCTGTAACAGTATAAGTTGTGGTTGTTGATGGTTGAACAGTAATCGGGTTGGAGGTACTTCCATTGCTCCAACTATAGGAAACAGCTCCACCTGCAGTTAATAAAACAGGTGTTCCTTCGCAGATGAAATTCGAAGAAGCGTTGATGGTAATGGTTGGGCTGGGATTTACAGTTATGGTTACTGTATTTGAATAACCTTTACATCCAGACAAATTAGTAACAACTACCTGATATGTACCACTTTGTTTTGCAGAAAGTACAGGAACATTGCTGTTTAAAATACTATTTCCGTCAACACTCCATTCGAAAGTAAAACCACTTTCATTGGTGGCGTATAAAAGAATACTGTCTCCCTGACAGAAAGTAGTATTGCCTATGTAAGTAATGGAAACGATTGGTGAGTCGGTGGTTAATACCTGAGTTAATGTTGTTGTACAGTTTTTAGCATCAGCAACAGTAACGGAATATGTTCCTGGCAATAGTCCTGCAATGTCTTCAGTTGTTGAGCCGTTGCTCCAGTTAAAGGTAAAGGGAGCTGTGCCATTGTAAACAATTAAATCTATTACTCCATCAGCACCGGGGTCGCAACTGGGTTTTGTCGAAATTGCCGATAAAGAAGGAGGGTTGTTGGAGGGTAATATCATGTTTTCCTTCACAGCTGAACAATTGTTTGCATCGGTTACTGTTACACTGTAGTTACCTGCAGATAAATTTGTTCTGTCTTCGTTAATGTCGCCATCATTCCAAAGATAGGAAAAGGGCATAGTTCCGCCGCTAACTATAATATCAATACTTCCATCGTTGCCAGGGAAGCACGAAGGAGATTCAAGCAACGCACTAACCGTAGGTGCAAGTGGATTGACTAAATTGTATGTTTTTATCGCTGTACAATTGTTTAAATCGGTAATGGTTACAGAATAAGTTCCGGTATTTAAGGAAGAAATATCTTCTGTGGTGCTTCCGTTAGACCATGCAAAAGTATAAGGCGGTGTACCTCCGAATACGCTAATGTCAATAGCTCCGTCATTACCCGGAACACAGGTTGGTGGTGAAATTACTTCTGATACATTAATAGGTGATGGCGAAGATATTGTTGTGCTTCCGGTTGTTGAACAACTATTGGCATCTGTAACAGTTACTGAATACGGCCCTGGTGCCAAACCATTGATGTCTTCAATGGTAGCTCCTGTACTCCACAAAAAGGTGTAAGGCGATGCTCCGCCGCTAACTGTTAAATCAATGGCACCATCGTTTATTCCGTAGCAACTGGTGTTGGTATTATTAAAATCCAACAATATAGCATTTCCTTCTGAAACATACGCCGAATCTACTTTTATTGCTAAATTAGCATCAGTAACCGTAACTTTATACCATCCTGCATAAAGATTTGAAATATCTTCATCAGTTGAAGTAAAGCCATAAGGCCCGCTCCATTGGTAAGTGTATGGTGGCAAGCCATCACCACTTACAGTTAAGTCAATGGCTCCAATATTTGAACCATAGCATACATTGTTGGTTACATTAAAACTAAGAATAATTCTTCCGTACTTGGCAAAAAACATATCGGTGGTTGATGTGCTTGAATTTGATAAAGTTATGTTTCCAACAGTTAGTGTTGAAGAGAAAAACGAACCAACAAACAAATTGGCACCATTGGCATCTATAGTAGCGAAGTTTGTGTTATCTACAAGATTGCCCCATGCTCTGTTAACTCCTAATACATTTCCATTTCTGTCTGTTTCGAGCATAAAGCCATCGCTTGAGCTATTGGTTAAATTAAACGAACCAAAAGAGATGTTTCCTGTATATAATCCGGAAAAAGCTACATGGTCGGCGTTGGCATACACGCCCCATCCCTGATCGTCGCCCGAAGAACCATAAGCTCTTACCCATTGCAATGTTCCGTCAAAAGAATAGCATGCTGTTAATATGTCATTGCTTCCAACATTGGGACAGGATTTTAACGATACTTCCGTAGCTGTAGAGTCAATAACTAAAGACGGGCTGTTGTAGTAACCCGCAATAAACTGAAAGCTTGAGTTGTCGGTATAATGACGAATCAGATAATCGTCGCCGGTGCCTGCAATTATTCTATACCATTGTACATTTCCCGATAGGTCGGTCCGAAAAAGTATCATGTCTCTTGATAATGCATTGCTGTTTAAAGGTATGGCGTCTAAATTGAATAATCCGGCATAAAAACCACTGAAATAATATGAATTATTATCAGCTGTTACATTGCGGATTAATGAATTGGAATTATCACCAGAAAATTGCTTTGCCCATAGTACATTACCATCTTGATCGAATTTAGCGACAAAGTTTTGCTGAATACCTATAAAAGTAGAAGTTAATGAAAGAAGACCTCCATAAAAAGTAACATTGTCAATATATTTACCAACCTGAACAATATTTCCTTGATTGTCAACAGTAATATTTCCAATAAGTTGTTGTGTGGGACCATAAGCCGACTTTATAGCCCATTCCAATACACCATCGGATGTACGATACTTTGCTAAAAACAGATCATTTTGTCCTGATGTTGAAAGAATAGTACCATTGAAATTACAATTATTACTCTGAAATTGACCACCTACATATAAATAATTTCCATCGGGGCTAAGCGATATTCCCCAAACATTTTCGGCACTGGATCCGCCAATACTAAACTGCCATAAAGCTTGTCCCTGAGTATTGTATTTAACAATATAAATATCCTGACCACCAGCCGACGTTAAGGAATTGGATTCAACTGTAATGGTCGTTGTAAAATTACCAGCCACATAATGATTGCCGGCTGCATCTACTACTATTGCAGTTGGTGTACTATTTCCTGTGCCACTTATTTGTTTCAACCACAATAAATCGTTTCGTTGAGCAGTTGCATAAAAAAATAGTATTGCTCCTAATAGACTTAAACTTATTGTTTTCATAGATATGTATATGTTTATGTTTTACAGATGAACATTTATGCACTCATTGATGGAGCAAGGTCGCCATCATCGTATGTATAACCACCACCGGCGGAATCTTTAACAGAAAGTTCCTGAATTTCTGGAACTTCCCATTTTTCTTTGGGTTTGTTTTCTTCTTTCATACTATTTTTTTTTTTTTGACAAATATACAAAAACTTGATGAAAAAAATAATCTACTTTAAAAGACTTTATTATTATGCAAAAGGTTTCCATTTTTATTCAAAAGGATGTGTTTTGTTTTTAAAATCAGGACGATAAAATGTGTTGCTTTCATAATCCTGTATCCATCCTTTGGTAAAGCCAAGCTCATTCATTTTGTCAACAACTTGTTCGTATTCTTCTTTTTTTATAGTTCTTTGTAATTCGTGAAGCAACCAGCTAACTTCGGGAGGATAATATTGAGACATTAACGAAATGGCAACACCTGTGCTTATTTCATTTGCTATTAGTTCAAGTACTTTAAAGCTATTTTTAACTTTTCCGGGAAGAACTAAATGTCGGATTATTAAACCTTTCTCTATTTCTCCATCTTCGTTTAATAAAAGGGTATTTCCTTTCTGATAATACATTTCTTTTATAGCTTTTAGGGCTATTTCTGGGTAGTAAGGTGCATTTGAATAAATCATTGCTAGGGTTTCGTCGGCATATTTAAAATCGGGTAAATATACATCAACATAAGGGTCAAGCATTCGTAAGGTTTCTACTTTGTCGTATCCATTTGAATTCCACACAACAACTGGTTTGTATTCTTTTTGCCACAACGATTCTATAATTTCTATTGTTTGCACAACCATGTGCGATGGGCTAACAAACCCAACAGCACGAATGCCCATGTCGAGTATGTTGGTTATTTTATTTACAACGGTTTCGGTTGTAGTAACTTCTTCAATGGGTCTTACTCTGGAACTAATTTGATGGTTCTGACAAAAGACACAAGCAAGATTGCATCTTGAAAAGAAAACATTGCAAATGCCTTTTTTTCCGCTTATAACCGGCTCTTCTCCACGATGAATACAAACAGAAGCTATGTGTTGATTGGATGTTGCTCTGCAAATTCCAAGCTCGCCTGCATTTCGATTAACACCACATTCGTGTGGACACAAGTTGCAATTGTTATATAATGCTTTATATTTGGTTTCCATAAAAGTACCGATATGCTTTATTTAGTTCACTTTTATTGCCAATTAGCAAAACGATATCATTTTCGTTAAAAACAAAATCTGCTGTTGGGTTTGTGATGTGTTCGCCATTTCTGTTAACTGCAATAACGGTGGCACCTGTCCGTTGCCGGATTTCTAAACTACCTATACTTTTTCCAATCCAGTTACTGTTTTTTTTCAGCAGTAATGAAATGGTTTCAATAGATTTGAGCACATCATAGTTTTTAAATAAATTTTGTGACGGTAGTAGAACTGTTCGTAACACTCTGTAACAATTTTCGCGAATGCTTTCTATCATTTCCATGATAACATTTTTCGGAATACCGTAGTGGTTCAATACTCTTGATGATATTTCGAGTGAGGTTTCAAATTCTTCGGGAATTACTTCATTTGCTCCAAGTTTAATCAATTCATCCACTTCTTTAACATAACGAGTACGAGCAATGATATACAATTTCTTGTTTTCCAATCGTGCCAGCTTTACTATCTTACGAGTAGAAAAAGGGTCGGAAATAGCAATTACCAATGCATTGGCATCTTTAATTCCGACTTTATGCAAAATTTCAGCATTTGACGCATCACCAAAGTATATGGGTTCTTTATTCTTGTATTTTTTTACAGTTTCTAAATTCAATTCTACAATAACATAGGATAGTCCGGAAGATTTAAGAACTTTTGCAAGATTGCTGCCATTCAAACCAAAACCAATGATAATGGTATGATTATATTGTGTCTTGTCTGATTGTTTTTCCATTTTTTCTTTTTGTGCTTTTAAACGCACAAAACTTTTTTTAGAGAAATAGTTAAGCATGGCTTCAGAAAGCGAAGGGGTTGCCATTATAATAAAAGGAGTAAAAAACATGGTTACTACCGAAGTAGAAAGAAAGAGCTGATAAAAGTAATCGTCGAGCAAGCCTGCAGAACGACCTGCTAAGGCTAAAACAAAAGAAAATTCTCCTATCTGAGATAAATAAAAGCCACTTAACAATGATATTCTTAAAGATTTGGATGAAATAAGCGTTGCCAGTGTTCCTGATATTGCTTTAACCAACAGAACAATAAGTATAAATGCGAGAATAAATACTATGTTGGAAAGAAAAAACGGCATGTTAACCAACATTCCTACCGATATAAAAAACATTCCTGTAAAACTTTCTTTTAAAGGAGCGATGTCTGCAATAGCCTGAGCTGCATATTCAGATTCTGAAATGATAATTCCTGCCAGAAATGCTCCAAGAGCCAGCGATAAGCCCATTTCGTTTGTCAGGTAGGCGGTACTTAAGCTAAATAGTATCACTGAAATAATGAATAGCTCTCTGTTTCTTGTTTTAGCTATTTCATCAAAAATTATAGGTATCACCCATCGCGCAACAACAAGAACAGTTATAACAACCAAAACAGACTTTAACAAAGTAAACGCTATATGCCCAAATGAACTTTGTGATTGTGACAATACAGGAATAAATAATACAAACCAGACAGCAATCAAATCCTGAAAAATTAGTATTCCCATTACATTTCGTCCGTGTACGGTATTGAGTTCAGCCCTGTCTAATATAATTTTCATTACAATAGCTGTACTGCTAAGTGCAACCAGAGTTCCGAAAAATACAGATTCGTTGATTGGCTTTTCCATTAACAGATGAAAAAGTAAATATACCAGCAGCATGGTAAAGGCAACCTGCAATCCTCCGGCTATAAATATTTGCTTTTTTAAAGCATAAAGATTTTTCAAAGAAAACTCCAACCCAAGGGTAAACATTAACAAAATAACCCCTATCTCTGCAAAAAGCTCTATTTCTTTTGGGTTTTTTATTAAACCAAGAACAAATGGGCCTAAGATGATACCCGAAATCAAAAATCCTACAACCGACGAAATCTTTAATTTACCTAAAATATAAATAACCAGAGCAGACGTTCCAAGAATAAGTACAAGCGGTTTTATAAACTCTATTCCCATCAGATTTTTTATGCAAAACTACATAAAATCAGCCATTTTTTTTAAGTTCTAAAGATAAAACTTTCTGCGAATCTTGCTCAAAACCAACTTTTTTCATGTAATATGTAAAAGCCTTTGAATGTGGCAATGACTTAATGACAAAAACTCCTTTCTCCAGCAATATATTTTGCAGATAACGATACAGATGACGTCCATTTTTCATATCTCTGTATTCTGAAGTAACAAAATCAAGCTCTACCCATAACGTATGTTCATTGTCTGTGCGACCCAAAAAAACACCGGCAACAGATGCATTGCGAAGCATTAGCAAACATATATCGTAGCCGTCTTTCTGAAAAGAGAAAGAAGGAAAAAATTTTTTAATGTCCAGCTGATGAAAATCAATAAACTTAAACAGATAGGGATTTGAAGGCTCTATTAACAAAAAATCGAACACCTCCTTTTTATTAAACATCTGAAATAGATAAAAAATATTGATGATAGCAATAAAACCATTTAATATACCAACAGGAATTGCTCCAATAATAAAACCGTAAGCAGAAAACAAGGCTGCACCAATACAGTTAAGCAGTCTAAACTTAACAATAGAAGTCATTGCAATAGACACAGCAATAATAACTGATGCCAGATAACCGACAAGTTCAAGTACTGTCATACATTTTTTTTTTACAAAGGTAAAACATTCTTTATTTTCCTGAAAATATTGCATAATGTATTTAGAACTGTTTTTTATTACTAGGATTTATTGAGAAAACAGATGTGTTGATTTGTTTACCAAAAATTTTCATGAATTTTTTGTTTTAATTTTTCTTTGCTTGATATTTGCATAAACTTTAAAATTTAACGAGTATGAAAAATTTTATTTCCTCTGTTATTCTCATTGCATTATTAGCATTATGTAGCAATTCAAACGCTCAAATAATTGAAAAAGGCAATGTGTTGATTGACGCATATTATGGTTGGCCAAATTTATGGAGCAATACTGCCAAAGCAACTTTGACTGATGCAAATTCTCAGGATATAAGCGTAGGAAGTTTAGGCCCTTTAGGAGGCAGATTAGAATACTTAGTTTCTGACAAAGTAGGCATGGGAGTTGAAGTTAACTATACAAATACTACTGTAAAATGGAATAGCAATACCATTGATGGAAATGGAAACAATGTTATTTACAATTACAAAGTTTTTTTTGCCAAGAATGCGTATTTTATTCAATTTCAACATGCACTTTGGGTTAAGCGATAATTTTGATGGCTACTGTAAATTAGGAGTTGGTTATTTTTCGCTTAGCAGGACTTATGAAACAAATGATCCGAATTATGGTGACGATATAATAGACTTTAACCTCATACCTTTTGCAATTAGAACAGCGATTGGTGGACGTTATTTTGTTACAAATAATTTACATTTAAACGTAGAACTTGGTTTTGGTGGTGGTCCGTTAATGGCATTTGGACTTGGAACAAAATTTTAGTCTATGAAAGCAATAGTGATAACCTTATGGTTTTGTTTTAGCTTGACAAATCCTTTTTCTCAGGATAAATCGGAATTCTGTATTCTTCGTATTACTTATACAGTAAAAACTGCCGGATTGGATGCAAAATTACAACTCGATCTTGGTTCTAATCCCAATCATAGCCTTTAAGATATTTTTGAAAACACCAAAGGAGGCACTATAACTATTAAAAATATAGATGGAACAAGTACTGTAATTAAAAGTGAAATAGATTTTCTAACGGTTATTCAACAATTTGGTTTTTATTTAAAGGACGTATTTACTATGACATTGTTGGATAAATCGTATGCTAATTTTATTTTTGAAAAGAAACAGTAAATAAAGCTGATAATTATAATTAGATTCAACACTCAAAACCTTAGGGGAACAAACAAGCCTCACAACCTTGTTATAGAAATCAGACTGACTTAAGGGGAAATACCCAAACCCAAAGACTGTGAATTTGGCGTCATCCTTCGACTACAGTTCGTTTATACTCACTGTTTCAGCTCAGAATGAATAAAGGGTAGCAAGCAAAACATCCGCCCACTGTCATACTGAACATGTTGAACTATGACGCACACAACCCAAGCACTGTGCAAGGAGCGTCATTCTTCTATGGGATACAAATGACAGGAAAAAACAAAATCCAAATACTACAACCAAAAAAATTCCGAAGAGAATGTAAAAATCAAAATATTGTGACAAAATCAAATCCCGAAGTTATATCGTAAAAATTTCCCCAAAAGTAAAAAATTTGCTCTGCGAAGCAAACTTTTTTATAAGTTTGCGTTTAAGTGTTAACAATTGGCGTTTGTTGAAGATCCCGTATTTGTTCCCCATTGTTTGGGACTTGGGACTCAGCAATCGCCTTTCTTTTATTGGCTTGTTTTCTTGAAACTGGCGCATCATCTTTCATTGGTTGAAATCTTTTTTAGCTTTCTTTTCTTGTGCCTCTTGTTGCTGTTGCGAAACCGAGAGTTGTTTGTATCCTTTTTCCTGATTTTTTTATATCTGTTTGTGCGTTGTAGGGTTTACCTGAAGTGAGCATTCCCAAAATTATACGCAGTAATTTTTATACATAATAACAGCCAAGGCTTGGTTGTGTGACATGCCGTTTTTGCGGTGATGATGGTAAATTTTCTTTAAGTGTTCATCATAAAGTACTCCATTATTTGCACACATATACAAAATTGTTCGCATAGAAGGACGTCCCTTTTTACTCATGCGATAGGCTACTTTATCATCACTTTGTTTTATCACAGTGTGTAGTCCGAAATATGAAGCCAGGTGCTTAGGCGAAGGAAAACGGGAAATGTCTTCTATTTCAATCATGATGGTCGCTGCACTATAGTTGGCTATTCCCTTGATGAATTGTAGCAATTTCATCTCTTCGCCTTGACATTGTTCGCTCAAAAATTTCTTGTGTTCTTCTATGAGCTGTTGATTGTGTTGAATTTGTTTTGCTAAGCTGCGAATTAAAAATTCCTGTGTAGCATTATTGCGTGACGCAACAGTTTTTCTGGCGTAACATGCTTAATCTTTGCCAAGGTCTTTACTCGTGTTTTGGCCAATGCAGCAGCTGATGGATACTTTTGAAGCACTTTCAATACTCACAGTGGAACTCTTTGCTTGCAGAAATGTAAAAGTTCTGGAAAAGCACTATACAAACCATCTTCAACTGATTTATCAATTGAGTGTTTTGCTTTTTTAACGTGAAAATATACTTGTGTAAACTTCTAAACGATGCATAATAATCGTTCTTCCGCTCATATCTAATCTTATCGCTGTAATTAATCAGGTATTCGAAAATGTATTGCGAAGATAAAGCGTCAGTTACATTGCGATTTAAGCCAGCAACAGTATGGTGCTTTATCCCTATTGGATTAAGCCTGGTTATTTGCAAAGGCAAAGTCTTACTTAACCTAATCAGCTTTGCATACCAGTTGTTTTAAAATCCTCCAGTACTTTCTACTCCGTAAAACACTTTTTTGATATCAAACTGCTTTATAAACTTCTTTAACAGCGTTTCAAGAACTTCATGACCTTGGTGTGTGTCATCCAACTGGAAAGGTTCATCCAGATGTTGTTTGTGTTGATTTAACAAGCAGAAGTCAGCATAACCTTTGCTGACATCAATTCCCAAATACGCCTGGATACATTTTGGTTTTTCTTTCATTACTCTTTGTTTTTAATATGTTTTTTAAAAACCATCAAGCATTGTTTAACCTTATAACGTATGCGGCATCTAAGTGCCAGGTTATACCACAAACTCTGCTTGACGGGAGTAGAAACTTCGGGACGGTATCACAGCACCAAGGGACATGTTCCTCCTCTGACGGCAAGTATATTATTTGTTTTCATTTTTTAATTTAATCTTTCACATCATTTTTTTCATTTTGCTAACATATAAGGGATGTAATGATTATAATATTTTATGCTTTTAGGACGTTATTAATACTAACCCTTAAATGCTAATCGTTTAACTAAGGAATATTTTCTGTATTTTTACGCAAATTTATGCAAGGTTGAAGTTATCTGTTGTCATAGTAAATTATAATGTCAAGTTTTTTTTGTCACAATGCCTTCATTCTGTTAAATTGGCGATTGATCATTTACAGCAGGAAGCTGAAGTTTTTGTTGTTGACAATCATTCTGTAGATGGATCTGTACAATTGATTAGGAAATCTTTTCCGTGGGTAAAATTAATTGTAAACACCGACAATGTTGGTTTTTCAAGAGCAAACAATCAAGCTATCAGGCAAGCAAAGGGCGAATACATCCTTCTTTTAAACCCTGATACAGTGGTTGAGCAGGATACCTTTGTTAAAACGGTTTCATTTCTTGATAGCCGTTCCGATATTGGAGGTTTGGGGGTTAGAATGATAGACGGTAAAGGCAATTTTCTCCCCGAATCGAAAAGAGGTCTTCCTACTCCGGAGGTTGCTTTTTATAAAATTTCTGGTTTATCAAAGCTTTTTCCAAAATCAAAAAAATTTAACCGATACCATCTTGGTTTTCTAAGCGAATGGGAAATTCATGAGGTTGATGTGCTTTCGGGTGCTTTCATGATGCTTCGCAAGTCGGTACTCGATAAGATTGGTTTGCTCGATGAAGATTTCTTTATGTACGGCGAGGATATTGATATGTCGTATCGGATTACGCTGGCAGGTTTTAAAAACGTTTATTTTCCGCACACTACAATTATTCATTACAAAGGCGAAAGTACCAAAAAGGGCAGCATTAACTATGTTCGGACTTTTTACTCTGCCATGGCAATTTTCGCCCAAAAGCATTTTCAATCAAAGCAAGGACAACTTTTTTCAAAGTTGATTAATATAGCCATCTGGCTCAGGGCATCTTTATCATTATTCAAGCGAATACTGCTAAAAGTTTTAAGCCCGCTTATTGATTTTATTTTCTTTTTTCTAATATTTTTACTTGTTACTTTTGTATGGCAACAAATTAAATTCCACGGCGAAGCAACTTATCCCGATGAATTTTTATGGTACGTGTTGCCTGTTTATTCTTTACTTTTTGTTTTTTCGTTATATTATACAGGCTTGTACTCTCAGAAAAGTCACTGGTTCGATTTGTTTAAAGGATTAGGAATAGGTAGTTTGCTGATTTTGAGTTTGTATGCATTGTTAAGTGAGGATTTGCGATACTCACGTGCCATTGTGTTGTTTGGAATACTGTTTTCTTTTATAGTCTTTCCTTTGTTCAGGTATCTTTTATCTTCTATATCGTTTTTTAAAGTTGGTACACCCAAAAAGAAAAGAGCCGTTGTTATAGGATCAGAAATGGAATATAACAGGATATCACAATTGCTAACAAAAACCAATGCTTACGAACAATTGTTGTGGGTTTCGGCTACAGCAGAACATCTTCAATCAATCGGAAAAATTAGTGATCTGGAAGAAATTGCCCGCATTCATAAGATTCATGAGTTGATTTTTTCTTCATTAGACCTAAGTCCCAAAGCTATTATTGAGCTAATGACTAAATTAAGCGAACTTCAACTCGATTACAAAATTGTTGGCGATGCTGTTATTGGCAGTAAAACTGTATATACCAGTGAACCCGCTTTCGATGTTTATATTAATGCCATTGTACGACCTGTAAATAAACGCAATAAACGTTTTTTTGATTTACTAACATCTATACTACTCTTATTTTTGAGTCCACTTTTATTATTCGTTTTCAAAAATCGCTTTAATTTATTAAAAAACATATTGAAAGTGCTTTCAGGAAAATATTCATGGATCGGTTATGCTCATCCTGTTGATGAAACACTGCCAAAAATTAAACCGGGAGTCATTCCTGTTACTTTTTCTTATGAAGAACATCGGCGACGAGAAATAAACCTATTATACGCAAAAGATTATAAAATCAGCTTTGAAATCATGCACTTTCTAAAATATTTCGGTCATATTGCTCATCCTACAACTTAATGCCAATAACCAGAATGTCGTCGGTTTGTTTTTTATGCCCTTTCCACGACTGAAAGAAGTCTGCAAGGATTTCTTTTTGCTTTTCAACAGGATGTTTGGCAAGCGAACGTAAATGTTCCAGAAAAGAGTTAAACATCAGCTTCTGATTGGATTTACCGAATTGGTCGGCAAAACCATCGGTAAAGAAATAAAGCATGTCCTCTTGTTGCAACTGGATATGATGTGTGGAAAACAAGACATTGTTTTCATCTAAGCTTGACCCGATACACAGTTCGCTATCAAGTAAAACCTGATAATTGCCATTTTTTTCTACTCTTACAAACCGTTGATTAGCTGCCGAATACTCTAATTCTAATGTAGAAGGATTAAAACGGCAAAGAATGATTTCAACGCTATCTTCGGAAGCAGTCGGAGTTTTAGTATGGTTCGTTTTCCATTGTTTTTGAAGCCAGTTTAACAAGTCGGAAGGACTTGGATTGGGTATAGCGAGCATTGCATTTGAAAGCAAGCTCGAAGCCTTTATGCTAACCAAAGCACCGGCAAGCCCATGTCCTGTACAATCGGCAACAGCAAAATATGTCCAATTGTTTTTGGTGTACAACCAGGCAAAATCGCCACTAACCATTGATTTTGGTTTGTTAAAAATAAAACACTGGCTAAACGTAGCATTGAACTGTTCTTCGAAGGGTAGTAATATTTGTTGCAACGATGCTGCATACATTAAGCTTTCTATATTCTGGTCGTTTATTTTTTTCAATTCCAGGTTGAGCTCATTTAACTGTTCTAATGCGGTATTCAGCTCTTCTTTCTGACTTTTTATTTCTTCATACTGTCGCTTGATGGCTTTTGTGTGTTTTATTCTTGAACGAACAAGCAAAACAAGAAGAACTAAAATGATAAATAACAAAACAGAACCGGCTATAAAAAAATTTCGTTCTTTAGTTCTTTGTTCTTCAAGACTTTTAAGCTTTTCAATATCTTTTTCTTTCGATTTTAAATCAAATTTTATTTGCATTCGTGCTATTTGTTCGGCTATTTCTGAATTTAATAATGTATCATTTAAAGCCACATAACGACTTAGATACTGATAAGCATCTTTATAAAATTGTAGTTTTTCGTTTGTATAAGCAAGATTATAATAACAAGTTTTTTTGTCTTTATAATAATCTATGGAATCGGCTATTTTTAAAGCAAGAGAATAATATTTTAATGCGTCAACATAACGTTTTTTCAATTTCGACAAATCTCCAAGTTTTGAATATACCAGAGTTTGATACGATAAAATATTCAATTCTTTTGCCAAATCAAGTGCCTTGTTGTATAAAACAAAGGCCTGGTAATAATTTTCTTTTTTAGCACTTACCGAAGCTATTCCCATTATGCTATAAAACATGCCTTCTTTATTTTTAAGCCCTTCCTCTATTAGTAAACTTCTTTTGTAGCAACGATAAGCATCATTCAGATTGTCTAAGGTTTCATAAATCAGTCCTAAACGATACAAGTTATTTAGCGATTGATTTTTTGAATTGGCTTTTTCGCTGTATTTTAAAGATTCTTTGTAATACTCAATTGCTTTTGTATATTTCCCTTGAGCATAGGCCACATTACCCATATAATTGTATGTTTCTGCCAACAAATAATTATCATTTACAAATTTTGCCCTCTCATAAGCCTTAGTATGATATTCAATAGCAGTTAAAAACTCACCTATATCACATTTTATTGCACCGAGCAAATTGTATGCCTTGGCCATTCCCTGTATATAATTGCTTTGTTCGGCAAAAAACAATGCTTTGCCTGCTAATTCGAAAGAAATTCGGGGAAAATTGCCCCTTACCTCTGTTGATTTGAGTATTAAATATTCACATCGCAAAGAATCGTTTTGTAATGCCTTGTATTTCTCTACAATAGAATCCGGAATTTGATTGACAGCCAGACAATGTATGGTTATAGTAAGAAACACCAGAAAGGTAAAATGCTTCATAATAAGCAGATTTATACAAAATTATTAAAATTTTTTATATAATACGCAATTATGTTCATAAAACTGTCCATTTTGTTAATAAGTTGTTGAAAAATACGGAAGCATCCTTTCTATAAAAAATTTTTGACTGCTTATTTTTGCTCAAATTAAATTGTTTAGGCTATGAAATATTGTATTGCTTTTGTTTCATTTTTTACAGTATCATTTGTTTTTGGCTTAAATCCAATAAGACAGTATGCTGTAAAGCCTTCCGATTTTGGATTAAATTACGAAGAAGTTAAAATTCCGACATCTGATGGGCTTACTTTACATGCCTGGTATTTTCCTGCTACCAAAACTTCTTATAAAATCATGGTGCTTAGCGACGATGGGAATGGTAATATGAGCGATTTAATGGAACATGTCAGCATCTTTTTATCGCTCGGCTATCATGTAATGACTTATGATTACAGAGGCTATGGTGCAAGTAGCGATTTCGAAATAAAACCCAATTTTTATATTTATGCACAATTTTTGAAAGATTTGAATGCAGTAATTGATTATCTGAAAAAAGAACGTACCAGTATTCCGAAAATTCATTTGTATGGAATAGGCATCGGCGCAGGCTTATCTATCGCTGTAGCAGCAAACAGAACACTTGGAATTGTTATAGCCGACTCGCCTTATACAACTTTAGACCTGGCTAAACAGCGTATCAAAGAAGCTACAGGGCAAGATGTTTTACTTCCACTTGGATACGACAAAAACGAATTGGAACCAAAGTTTGCACTACAATCTAAAGGTGGACAATTAAATGGAGTTTTGCTCATTTGTGGAGACAAAGATAAAATATACACAGAAAAAGATATTAAAGAATTGGCTAAAATTCGAAGTGCTATAACTTCTGTTTACATCGTTAAAAATAGCACAGGAGAAAATAATTTATCTGTTAACAAAGAAAAATATCTGGAAGAGATAAAAAAGTTTTTGAAACTATAACAGAATATCTTTATTGAAATTTAGCGGAAGAAGCAAGGAGGCATCGTCAACAACCAATATTTTATTTTTACCAACTAATAGTAAAGTAATGGGCTCTTTTTGTCTGAATTGGCTTTCAATAATTACCTGACGACAGCTTCCACAAGGAGGAACAGGTTCTTCTACTATTTGCTCAGATTGATAAAATGCAGCAATAACCAATACCTTAATTTTAGCATTGGGATAATGTGCATTGGCATAAAAAATAGCCACACGTTCGGCACATAGCCCCGAAGGATAAGCGGCATTTTCCTGATTGTTTCCCGTTATTATTTCTCCGTTGTCTAACAACAACGATGCTCCAACATGAAAATGTGAATACGGAGCATAAGCCCGTTTTGCAGCATCTACAGCTAAATTGATTAATTTACGGTATTCTTCAGAAATCTCTTCCTGCTGTAGATATTCTTTATAACTGAATGAAATGGTCTTTATTTCCACAAATAATAATATTTATATGACACAAAATTAGACATTTTTCATTTATTATGATTCATACCTTAGAAATCATCTGTGGCAACTAACCTAACCGCAGATGCTTTTACATTTACCCATATAGATTGACCAACCGACAAGCCCATTTCATTCAGGGATTTTTGAGTGATGGTAGCATGAATAAGCACACCAATATCTACAATAACATCTACCGAAGTTTCCATTACAATGATATCTTTAACAATTCCTTGAAAGGCATTTTGAATACTTGAATTAAGTTTTTCTTTTGATAGAACTATTTCGTTACTTTCTATAATAATTAAACATTTTTCAGACATGACTTCAGCAGTTGCCATGATGTCAATGGATGGAGGTATGCGAAAATGTTGACTTTTAACACGAATAGCTTTATATACATTTTTAATACCGGTAAGCTTTGCTACAAAAGAATTTATGGGGTTCTTCATGATATCGGTCAACAAGCCTTCTTGCACTATTTTCCCCTTTTGCATAATAGCTACACGTTCCGATAGCAGTAGGGCTTCCTGAATGTCGTGCGTTACATGAATAATGGTGTTCCCTTTGCGATGTAATTCTCTTAATAACAATACTATGTCGTATCTCGCATTCATGTCGACCGAAGACAGCGGTTCGTCGAGCAACAAGGCATCGGGCTTCGATAAAATTGCACGTGCCAACGATACCCTCTGTTTTTCGCCAGATGAAAGCTCTCCAGGATATTTCTTTAATAAATCCGTTAATTTAAACCACGTACATATTTCTTCAAATTCTTCATTTGATGGCGATGAAGCAAAGAGCAAATTTTTTTTTACGGTATAGTGAGGAAATAGCGAATATTCAGCAGTAACATAAGCAAATTTTCTTTTGTGAATGGGCATAAATGTAATGTCCTTTTCATTTTTAATTAATTGACCAGCATCAGAAAATCTAAATCCTGCTATTATATCGAGCAACAAGGTTTTACCACTTCCCGATTCGCCCAATAACACAATGTATTCTCCGTTATCTATACGAAGATTAATGTCTGTCAGACAGAAGTTGGGAAGATGGTAGTTTATGTTTTTTAGCTCAATCATGAAATCAATTTTTACGGGCAATTAATCTCAATACAATAAAAACCACTAAACTAATAAGCAAAACGAGTGCCGCAATAGGCTGGACATAAGTTAATCCAAACTGATTCATTCGTTCAAAAAGCAATACAGGTGAAGTCATGGGATGATAAGCAATAATGATAACAGCTCCAAACTCGCTCATTCCTCTGGCAAACATTAAAATATAGCCTGTAATAATATTTTTCCATGCCAAAGGTATGGTTATTTTAAAAAACACCTTTGATGGACTTGCTCCCAACGATAAGGCTGATTTTTCAATATTTGTAGATATAAATGCAAAGCCTTCTCTGGCCGACTGAATAAGAAAAGGCAGGCTTACAAAAGCCATTGCTAAACCTATTCCAATATCGCTGTCTATTAACGAAATGCCCAATGCCGATGCAAATTTTCCCATAAATGTAGAAGGAGCAAAAACGGTAAGTAACGCTATCCCTGCTGCAGAATGTGGTATTACTATTGGCAGGTCTATTAAGCTAATGATAATATTTTTCCCTCGAAAATTTTTTCTTGCAAGTAAGTAAGCCAGAGGTATTGCACCAAAAGAAAAAATAAAGGTAGTTAAAAAGGCTATTCGCAAGGTCCGTTCAATACTGTACCATATTTCTATATCATTATACAGTGGATTGAGAGAAACAAAAATACTACCCAGCAATAATTTAATCATCGGTGCTAGAATAAATAAAAGCACCAATCCCCCAAGTAAACTAATTATCCAGAAAAAAATACTTTTTCGATTCACTTAAAAAAAAATGAAACGTAAAAATACAAAAAAAGGCTGCACATTCACTGCAGCCTCAAATGAATGTCTATGAAAAAAGCTCATTCTTTTTGGATGATAAACTTCTGCTTGGTTGTATAAACCGGCGATGTTATTTGTAAAACATACATACCATTCGTCATGGAAGAAACATCTACTTTTAATTCAACTTGTTGATAAAAATGTTTGCTATAAACTTTATTTCCAACAATATCATAAATTTCTAACAGATAATTTTCAACCATACTTTCAGCTGGTAATTCTACATACAAATCTCTTGATGCAGGATTGGGATAAATTTTTAATTCCTCTGTCATTAACATTTCATCATCAGCGGTTGAATTTTTCTTACAGGAACTTATGTTTATGGTTGGGCTTATTATAGTACAGCCTAAAGCATCGGTAACTGTAACAGTATAATTGCCAACACATAAATTGGTAGCTGTAGCTGTGGTTTGATTGTTTGGGTCGCTCCACAGATAGGTGTAAGGAGGATTTCCGCCGGTTGGTTCAACAGTTGCTGTTCCATCGCATAAGAATGCACAAGTTGTTGAATAGTTGATGTTGATTGTATTAACATCTATAACTCCCTGAGCAGTAGCAGTTGCCCCACAAGCATCGGTTACAGTAACCAGATATGTTCCTTGTGGTAAGTTGTACAATGTTTGCTGATTGCTACCGGTATTCCAATAGTAAGTGTAAGGTTGTGTGCCGTTTGCAGGATTGGCCATTGCCTGACCATTATTAACACAAGAAGATGTATTCATTGTAGCTACCGAAACACTTAATGGATTGGGTTGTGTAATAATTACATCAGCAATTGATGTACATCCTGCATTGTCAGTAACTGTTACAAAATAGCTTCCTGCGGTTAAATTACTTGCTGTCGGAGTGTTTTGAATAGGATTGGTACTCCAAACATACGTATAGTTATTATAACGATAACTTACTATTATGTTATCGACCGAAACTGGTGGTTGATAACCTATACTGTTATCATTTATCCAGCTAAATACAAGTCTTTTGGTAGTACCTGCATGCGAATTTAATCCTGTAATGGTTGTTGTTGTGTAATTATTTTGTGAGTTATACGGGCCACCTATTCTATAAGAAACATTTATCTGAGTACCTGCTGTTGGGTTAATATTAGTAGGAACTAAATATACATTCATATAATCGTAATTTTCTTCACCCAAGCCTTTCCAGTCAAACTTAACAGTAATATCTGTTGCACCAGCCGGAAATGTAAATGCTTTGTAGAAATGAACAACAGAGGTTCTATTAATTGTATAACTATTGGCAGAATTATTATTTGAAATATATATTGATTTAGAACCACCGTTGCTTGTTGCTGTTCCAATATACCATTTATTAGTTTGTGTGCCATTTACTAATGTCCATGTATTGGTTCCTTCCCATGTTTCTGTATTGACTATCAGATCAAAACCGCCATCAGCAGTAACTGTAGCTGAACCATCATTACCTCCGTAACAGGTTACATTTGTTTGGCTTGTTATTTCTGCTGTTAAATTGGATAATTGAGTAATCGTTGCTGAAGTTGTAGCAGTACATCCATTTGCATCTGTAACGGTAACTGTGTAAATTCCATTAGCTAATCCTGTTGCTGTTTGTGTTGTTTGTATCGGAGTAGTATTCCATAAGTAAGTAAATTGATCTGGTGTATTATACAATATTTCTATATTATCAATTGATGCTGGTGGTTGTGTTCCTACACTATTGTCATTTATCCAGCTAAACACAAGCCGCATGGTTGTTCCTTTATAGTTATCGAGACCTGTTATTTTTGTGATAATGTAATTTGCCTGATTATTGTACGGACCGGCAATTAAACCACTGGACAAAGCTGTACCTGCTACCGGAGTAGTTGTTGTTGGTACCAGATAAACATTCAGAAAATCATAACCATCTTCTCCCATTCCTTTCCAGTCAAACTTAATAGTTATATTATGAGCATTCGATGGAAAAGTAATATCTTTATAAAAATGAACAATCGAATTAGTAGAAATTGTGTAAGCATTGCTTGAATTATTGTTTGATATATAAATTGATTTTGAACCACCATTATTGGTGGCTGTTCCGATGTACCATTTATTAGTTTGTGTTCCATTTACTAAAGTCCATGTATTGGTTCCTTCCCAATCATCAGAAAGTAGAGTGTTCATTATTCCACCAGAAGCCAATACTGTTGCACTTCCATTATGTTCACCACTACACACATTATTTGTTTGTGATGATATTTCTGCATTAATCTCCCAATTTTGTGAAATAGTTGCTGTTGCTGTAGTTGTACAACCATTATCATCAGTTACAGTTACATAATAGATTCCAGCTACCAGGTTTGTAGCTGTTTGATTTGTTTGACCATTGCTCCACTCATAGAAATATGGTTGAGTTCCACCGGTTGCAGTAACAGTAGCAGAACCATTATTACCACCATAACAGGTTACATTTATAATATTAGTAATGTTTGCTGTTAATGATGTAGTAGGTTCATTTATAATTACGGAAGAATTTGTTGTACATCCGTTATTATCTGTAACAGTAACTGTCCATGTGCCTGCGGGTAATGAATTGCAGGTTGCAGTATTGCAAGATAGTGGATTATTCCAAGCATAGGAATAAGGTGGTGTACCTCCGAAGGCGGCTACTGTAGCACTTCCATCATTATTGCCAATGCAAGAAACATCTGAACTTGATATGATAGATGATATTAATACAGATGGTTCAGTAATAGTTACTGATGATACAGCCTGACAACCAGCAAGGTCGGTAACAGTTACCGTATAAGTTCCAGCGGATAAGTTATTGATACTTTGTGTTGAAGCACCATTACTCCACTGATAAGTATATGGATTGGGCGTAACGTAAGTATAACTTATTATAATGTTATCAATAGCAACAGGTGGCTGAGTACCTGTATTATTGTTGTTTCTCCATGTAAATACCAGTCTTTTAGTAGTTCCTGCATGTGCATCAAGACCTGTAATAGTAACAGTGTTCCAAGAAGATTGTAAATAATAAGGACCGCCAATTTGTCCTGTGGTTAATAAAGTTCCGGCAGTAGGTGTTGTTGTAGTAGGAACTAAATGAACTCTCATAAAATCCTGATTTGCTTGTCCTTGACCTTTCCAATCAAATTTAATAGTAATTTCTGTAGCACTTGCAGGGAAAGTGATATCTTTATAAAAATGAACAATAGACGTTCTATTAATAGTGTAAGCATTTGCAGAATTGTTGTTAGAAATATAAATTGATTTCGTTCCACCGTTATTGGTTGCAGTGCCTATATACCATTTATTGGTTTGTGTGCCATTTACTATTGTCCATGTATTGGTTCCTTCCCAGTCTTCTGTCCATTGATAATCAACGGTTATTGTTCCACCACTGGCTATAACAGAAGCAGTTCCGTTATTGCCACCATTACAGGAAACATTGGTTCCACTGGCTGTTGCTGTGGGACCATTGTTGTTATTAATAGTGACAGAAGTTGTAGAAGAGCATCCATAATAATCTGTAACAGTTACAGTATATAAGCCAGGAGAAAGATTATTAATTGAATTTGAAGTATTTCCTGTTGACCAAAGATACGAATATGGAGATGTTCCTCCTGAAACAGACACAGAGGCAGATCCATCAGAATTACCACAGGTGGCATCTGTTTTATTCATATTGAGTGATAACGTAGTACCTGTTTGTACAAGATAAGAATTGCTTGCTGTACAACCATTAGCATCGGTTACGGTAACAGTATAAGTGCCTGATTGTAAGTTGTTAATAGTTTGTGTTGTTTGTAAATTATTCCATAAATAAGAATAAGGACTAACACCACCTGAAACAATAGCTGAAGCTGAACCATCATTTCCATTATTACAGGTAACAGAATTTCCTGTAGTTGAAACAGATAATACATCTGGTTGAGTGATTACAACTGATGTTGAAGCAGTACAACCATTCATGTCAGTAACAGTAACAGTATAATTACCTGCAGATAAATTAGTAGCAGTCGGTGTGGTTTGACCGTTGCTCCATAAAACTGTTGGAGTAGATACATAAGATACAATAATATTATCAACAGCTGCAGGAGGTTGAGTTCCTAAACTGTTATCGTTTATCCACGAAAATACCAGTCGTTTGGTAGTTCCAGCATTTGCATCCAGGTTATTAATAATTTCTGTGTGCCAATCGCTATTTAATCCATAATAAGAAGCACCAATTTGACCACCAGTCAATTGTGTTCCAGCAACAGGTGTTGTTGTTGTTGGTACAAGATAAACTTTCATAAAATCAAAACCCGATTCGCCAATACCCTTCCAGTCGAATTGTATAGTAATATTTGAAGCATTAGAAGGAAATGTAATGTCTTTATAAAAATGTACAATAGAATTAACCGTATTCGTATAAGTATTTGTGTTATTGTTATTTGAAATGTATATAGATTGAGTTCCTCCATTTTTTGTGGCTGTTCCGATATACCATTTATTGGTTTGTGTGCCATTTACTATTGTCCATGTATTGGTTCCTTCCCAATCTTCTGTAATAGTTATTTGAGAATTGCCGCCTGTTGTAGTAATGGTTGCAGAACCGTCGTTGCCTCCATAACAACTTACATCAGTTTTAGATGAAATAGAAACAACAAATGGTGATGGTTGTAAAATGGCAACCGAAGCTGTTGCTGTACAACCTGCATTGTCTGTAACTGTAACAGTATAATTACCAGCACTTACATTATTAATACTTGCAGTAGTTGCTTGATTGCTCCAAAGATATGAATAAGGACTTGTTCCGCCGTTTGCTTGTATGGTAGCATTCCCATCTGAATATCCATAACAACTTACATCTGTTTTAGAAACGATGGAAGCTGTTAATTGTGTAGGATTAGTAAGAATAATTGTTTTTACAACGCTAGCACCGCAAGCATCGGTTACTGTAACAGTATATGTTCCTGCTGTTAAGTTACTTATAGATTGTTCAGTAGATCCTGTATTCCATAAATAAGAATATGGGCTATTATTGTTTGATGGATATACTGTTGCTGTTCCATTATTTTCACCATAACATGATGGATTAGTACCCGATATGGATGCTGATAATGGTGGGTTTGTTCCAATTATAGCTGTATCGACTACAGTAGTATTGCATTGATCACTTACCGTAACATAATAAATTCCTGCTGGTTTGTTGATTATTGTAGCTGTAGTTTCTCCTGATGACCACAAATAATTATAAGGTGGATTTCCATCATAAGCAGTTACGGAAGCAGCTCCAGTAGATGTTCCGGCACAATTAACATTTGTAATAGAACTTATTTGAGCATTAAGGATAGTTTTTTCTGTTACTATCCCTGTTTTGGTAATTGAGCAACCATTGGTTCCGGTTACGGTTACTGTATAAGCACCAGGAGCCAGATTCGATATGGTGGCCGTAGTTTGTCCATTTGACCAAAGATAAGTATAAGGGTCATTTCCCGGCGAAGGCAAAGCGGTAATAGAACCATCGTTCATTCCTGAACACGAAACAGGTTCAATTGTCAATTGTAAACTATCAAAACAACCCCATTTTGCGATAAAACCATCTCGTTTGCCTGCTATATCGTTTACTAAATAATTTGCATCAAAGAAAATAGAATCTGATTTAAACTCTCCAATCCACAAGAAACTTCTGTTATTATTATTAAACATAGCAGAATATGTTAATTCATCATATCTTCCGAAGCCGGTATTTACTTGCAAAACATCACCATTGGTATTGAATCGAACTAAAAAAGCATCAGAAAGTTCTTTATAAGGTAAAGTGAAATCGCCAAAATTGATTTTTCCAATATACGAACCACCTAATAAAAGTTCATTATTTCTTGAAATTAAATTGTATATCTTTTCATCTTTTGTTCCACCAAAAAGTATTGCCCATTCTAAAGTGCCGTCATTTGTATATTTGGCTAAAAACAAATCATTAGTTCCTGCATTTACGTTAAAATAGAGCTTTTTAGAAGTATCGCTTGCTGTACTATCAAAAGTAATTCTTGATGATGAAAAATAACCTGCTATATATTGATTTCCATTATTATCAAAAACTTGACGCATAATATACACATCACCATCGTATGATTGTATTGTTCTATTCCACATTAAATTGCCATCAAAATATGTTTTAAATAAGCCGCCAGAACGATAGTTTGTTGGCAAATTAGCAATAAGTGTGCTATTATAATATACCTGTCCTGAAAAATTTCCTCCAACAATATAGCCATTTCCATTGGCTGCAATGTTTCTTATGAATGTTAATGCAGATGTTGAATACACTAATTTTGACCAGATAAAATCACCATCAGCAGAATATTTTGCAATAAAGTTTTGTTTTTGTACAGGGTCTTCTGGTTCAACAGATAATGTTCCTTGATTTCCATAAAATGTAACAGAAGAATTAAAAGTACCACATATTAGTATATCACCATTACTATCAATATCAAAATATCCACCTGATTGTGGTGTGCTACCATAAGCTACATTTTTTGCCCATAATAAATCACCATTTAAATTTATTTTAGCTAATAAAATATCGGTAGAACCATTTGAAGCAATATTTTGTCCTAAAACATTAATAGGATTAGAATTAAATGTAATGGTAAAATATATAGCATTACCATCATTGCTTAATTTTAGCCCGTATGCGGCTTCAGCACCAGCACCACCAATTTGTTTAAGCCATAACAAATTTCCATTATTCGAGAATTTACTGATAAAAACATCTTGCGTAGTTCCTGTGGCGTTTATAATACTATTTTCGATTTTAAGCTGACCATTAAAATAACCAAATACGTAGTAATTACCAGAATTATCTTGTATTGTTTGAAAAGGAACCGCATTTCCTGTACCTTTTATTTGTTTAATCCACAAATAATTTTGCGAAAACAGCCCTAAGTATAATAAACTAAGAAAAACTGTATAAATTGTTGTTTTCATAATGCCAATATTACTTTTTATAATTAAGTATTTTTTCGTATTGTCTTATACGCAAAAATATAACAAAGGTTCTGAAATTTCATATTTTTTTTTGGTAAATTGACTAAATATTAGGATTTATTGACAAAGAAATCAATAGCTTTGATAAATAGAATTAATTAAGTAGCGAATTGCATAAATGTGTTAAAAACACATCTGTTTTAAGGATAATATTCAATAGTTCAATCATAAAAAGCAAATACAAAAAATTGAAGTTTATTACACTGTATATAGCTTTTGCAATTAATGATTTATTTCTTAATTTTGTAATATAAATTATTCGTATGATTTATTTTGATTTCTTTTTGTCTTTGCTTCTGAATATAGCAATAATTCTATCTCTTGCTTTTTTTTACGAGTATATAATACTACCGAATAACCAAAACAGCTTTTTACAACAATGTAAAACTGGATTATTGCTTTCTGTTCTCGTTTTTATTGTTATGAATACACCTTTTAAACTTACTGATACAATTGTTTTTGATGTGCGTTCTATTTTATTATCCATATCGGGCTTGTTTTTCGGGCTTATTCCTACGTTAATAGCTACAATTACTGCGGTAATTATTCGCTTCAATTTAGGAGGCGAAGGAATGGTGATGGGGTTGTTTGTTATTTTTACCTCTTCGGCAATTGGATATGCATGGAAAAAATTTCGACCAAACTGGGATAAGCATTCAAATTATTGGCTAGAATTGTTAGGGTTAGGATTTCTTGTTCATTTGATGATGGCTGTTTATACAGTATTTTTGCCCGAAGGTAAGGATATTGAAGTATTGCGTGTTATCAGCATCCCTTTGTTGTTTTTGTATATACCAGGAGAAATTTTGTTGGGCTTACTATTAAAAAGACAACAAATTAATTATGATAACAGAAAAGCCAAAGAAAAGCTAATTGAAAAAGAATATTTACTTAAACAAATATTGAAAAGCCAACATTTTTATTCAATAGTAGTAAATTCTGAAAAACAAATAGTTTATGTAAATCCGTTATTTTTAAACAGATTTCATTATAAACTCAAGGATATTTATAATAAAAATTTTTTTGACTTTTTATTTAATCATATTGACAATTTATCAAAAAGTAAACTTGAGAAATTATTAAATAATCAATCTATTTCTGAAGAAATTGAATCTGAAATATCGGTCAATCACAATCAACGATATTATATAAATTGGAACATTTTACCTACCTACGATTTTAATAATACTGCTTCTGGATTTATCTGTATTGGTATAGACTTAACAGAAAGAAAGCTACTTGAACAAAGGTTAATGGAAAGCAATCAGGAATTAGAGATTCAGAATGAAACCTACATAGAACTTAATAGAAAACTTGAAGAAGCCAATAAAAAAGTAAACGAAAGTCTATCTTTAAAGAATTTGTTATTATCGAACCTAAGCCATGAAATACGAACTCCTATGAATGCAATCATGGGATTTTCACAGCTGTTAAAAACAGAGACTTCGATAGAAAAGCAAGTGAAATTTGCAGATATAATTTATCAAAGCTCGTATCAATTATTACAAACTGTTGACAATATGGTGCTGTTATCTCGCCTCGAAGCACATGAAATCACGCTAAAAGAAACAACATTCAATCCTTCACATATATTGTTGGAACAAGAAATATTATTTAAACAAAAGAGTTATCAGAACCATACTAACATTCGATTATCAATCCCAGAAGTACATCGAAATATACAAATCATTGGTGATGAGCAAAAAGTTAGAATTATTCTATTCAACCTAATTAAAAATGCATTTGATTATACAATAAATGGCGAAGTTGAAGTAGGTTTCTTTATCGAAGAGAACTCCATTACTTATTACATTAAAGATAATGGTCCTGGAATTTCTGTGGAAGAAAAAAATAAAATATTTGATTCGTTTTATAGAGGCAAACAAGCAAAATCCCTAGCAAAAAGAGGTATGGGGCTTGGGCTTAGCATTGTTCATCAACTTGTTCAGTTGTTAAATGGTACTATTTGGTTTAAGAGTGAACAAAATAAAGGAACTACTTTCTTTGTAAAAATCCCGTTTAAACATCCAGAAGAAATTTATTGTAGTGATAATCAACATCAAATAGAATCCAATCTCTTAAAAAATAAAGAGATACTTGTTGTAGAAGATGAATATTTTAATTATCAGTACATTGAAGCAATATTGCAAAATAAAGTCAAATCTATTGATTATGCACAGAATGGAAAAATTGCTGTTGAAAAATGTTTAAGTAAAAATTACGATGTTGTACTAATGGATATCAGGATGCCTGTTATGGATGGCATAGAAGCAACAAAAAAAATCACACTTCACAAACCAAACATGCCTATTATTGCACTCTCTGCATATAATGATTCTGATACAATAGAAGAAATCAAACATGCTGGTTGTCGGTATTTTATCGAAAAGCCAATAAACAGTGAATTATTGGAAAATCAGTTAAAAAAGATATTTACCATTCATAAGTAATACATACTAATTTGTCTATTTTTGCGTTTATTTGTTTCGTTATTGTTTTATTATGAGGCTTTTTAATATCATTTTAGGTTTGTTTTTGTTATCTTCATTTGCCTATGGTCAAATGGGTGGTGTTGGTCCTTATGCTTTTCTGCAATTACCATCTTCTGCTCACGCAAGTGCATTGGGAGGAAATAACATCAGCCTTCGAACAAATGAGCCTTCGTTTATTATACAAAATCCGGCTTTACTTAGCGATTCTATTTCAAACCTTCTTTTTTTGCATTCTACTAGACTTTTTGCCGATGTTTTTTATGGAAACACAGGATATTGTTTTAAGAATAAACTACTGGGCAATACTTTTGTTTCGTTAAATTTTATCAATTATGGAGCTTTCAGGCGTTTTGACGAGTTAGGCAATGAGCAGGGCAGTTTCTATGCTGCCGATTATGCATTGATGATTGGTTTTTCAAAGCCTTTTACTGCCGATTCTATGTTTACTTATGGTTTTATTGCAAAACCTGTATATTCTCTTTACGACCATTATTTTTCTTTTGGTTTTGTTTTCGATGCAGGATTAAGCTATTATAATCATGAACATTTATGGTATGCTGGCCTGGTTTTAAAAAACCTTGGATATACTATTAAACCATACATTCAAAAAGAACATGAACCTATTGACTGGGATGTGCAATTTGGAATAAGCAAAAAGCTCAAGCATGCACCATTAAGAATTAGTCTTACATTTCAGCATCTGGAAAATTGGAACTTGAGCAATTATGAATATGATAGAGATAATCCTCTTGGCGAATTTGCCGATACTTCGAAAAAATACAACAATTTTGAACGTTGGTCAGACGAATTTCTTCGTCATTTAATAGTAGGTATCGATGTGGTTTTTTCTAAGAACTTTTATTTTGCAGTTGGATACAATTTTCAACGCAGAAAAGAATTAGGAACAGACACACGAATGGCAACAACAGGCTTGTCGTGGGGGTTTGGACTAAAGTTGTATCGCTTTCAAATTCACTATGCTCGATCTGCTTTTCATTTAGCAGGTGCAACAAACTCGTTAAGCATTTCGAGCCGAATACAAGAATGGTATAAAAAAAAATCAGCAATTAATAGATAACTTGGTAAAAGGAGCTACATCATTAGTAATCCATTGGTTAGCTCCTATGATTGAGTGATGTCCGATTCTTACTCTGCCAAGAATGGTTGCTTCTGCATAAATGACTACATGGTCTTCTACAATAGGGTGTCGTGGTATTCCTTTAATAGGATTTCCTTGTTCGTCGAGAGGGAAGCTTTTGGCTCCCAGGGTAACACCTTGATAAATTTTTACATGGTTGCCAATAATGCAGGTTTCGCCTATTACAATACCTGTGCCATGGTCTATGGCAAAGTATTCGCCAATTTGAGCTCCGGGATGAATGTCTATACCTGTTTCTGAATGAGCAAATTCTGTAATAATGCGTGGAATAACCGGAATATTTAATTTATATAATTCATGAGCTATTCGATAATTTGTAATTGCCAAAAGACCCGGATAACACTGGATAACTTCATTAGTGCTTTTTGAGGCAGGATCGCCATTGTAAATGGCTATTACATCTTTTGCCAACATTTCCTGAATAGCCGGTAAGTGCTCCAGTAAAGTAAAGGCATATTCCCTTGCTCTTTCTCTGCAGTTTTTACAGGTTATTCCATTGATGTCAGAACAATCGAGGCAAAGGCCTAAATAGATTTGCTCGGTTAGTTGTTCAACCATAGTATCGAGCAAGTTTTCAATCTTTGCTTTCCAGGTAATGTTTTTAGGACTTTCTCCATAAAAACCCGGAAACAAACATTGACGCAGCGTATTTATAATTGTTCTTAATGCCTCTCTGTTGGGCAAAGGATGATGAAGTGGATGCTGATAAATTAACGATTGTGCAGAAGAAGAGTGGGCAAGCTTCTCAGAAATTTTTTCCAGATCAATGGTTTTTCCCATTTTTTTCGCTTTTTGATTCTTCAATCATTTTTAAAGCTAATTCTAGAATAGTAGAGTCGTCAATACAAACAATTCCTCCATCAGGACCTTTTTCGGTATGAATACCAGTTACAGATTGCTGATTATATTGAGTTCCACCAAAATAATTTTTTACCATTTCTTCCGAAAGGTTAAGTTTTTCGGCAATTTTTTTTATGGCTCCTTCGGGCAAAGAGTCTTTTATTTTTCGTAATTCGTTAAAAGTTAAAGTTTTCACAAAACAAGTTTTTTGCAAAGATGCATAAAAAAACTTAACAAAACAATAAAGTGCATTGTCTATTGTCTTTGTTTTTGATGTGTAGTTTCTAAATCTTGTTAAAGACGAATAAATGATTTATTTTTTTCTGTATTGTACCGGAATGCTTAAAATGATATTCATTTTTACAGGTATGTTGTTCTGAATAGAGGGGATAAATTTTTTTCGCTTTAAAAGCTCTACTATTTGTTCATCTATGCCGTAGCCAACTTTTTTAAGGTACACAATATTTTCAATCAGGCTATCTGCTCTAACGTCTAAGCTTATCATACAAACATCATCGATAATGTTGCCTTTTATATCATTTGGCCAGTGCATGTTTTCGTAAATATATTTAATCATAGCCTCGTCGCCACCCGGAAACTGGGCTTCCTGCTGCAATGTTACCTGGCTATTTACTGTTTGCTGAGCCATAATATGACCAATAATAAATAACAGGATGAAGGTAATTGTTGTTCTCATATTTCTTATGCTTTAATTATCAGGATATTTTTTTATCTTAGCTAAAATGTTCCAATAATACTCATCATGGGTTATTGATATTTTTGTTTCGGAGAAAGGTATATTTTTAAGTCGATGCTCAATAAGTTTAATATGGCTGTATTTGTTGGTTTTCTCTTTCAGAGTTTGCCTCATGCCTGGTTGTATGTTGTGTGAATTTAAAATAATCATACGTGCTTTTTCAAATTCTATATCTTCGATGGAATAGAACCGTTTAATAGATTTATAGCTTTGTTTGAGTAATGTATAAGTTTTAAAATAAAGGTCGTCGTCGGTTTCAAATACGTATATTGTATCGGGTTGTTCAGATTCTATTGGTATTTGACGCGATTCATCCAGAATAAGCTCGCCTGGTAACCAGATAAAAAACGTAGCTCCTTTTTTATATTCAGATTGTAGGCGTATAGTTCCTTGTAAAGCCTTAACACTTAATTCAACTATTGACAAACCAATTCCCATTCCAGGTTTTGTTCTTGTAGTTTCGTTTTCTAAAAATCTGAATTTATCGAAAATGACTTTTTGGTGTTCTGGAGCTATGCCAATTCCTGTGTCCATTACAAAGCATTCGACGCCATTTGCTTTTCTTTTATATCCCATTTCAATGCTTCCCGATGACGTAAATTTTACAGCATTGTCTATGAGTTGCTCAAATATGTGCATTAAGCGTTTTCGGTCGGTTATTATTTCTATGTTTTCTTCTTCAATATGAACATGGACAGTTAGTTTCTTTTCGTATTTTTTCAACAGAAGTTGTGTCCAGTAAGAGAGCTCCATAAAAAAGTTTGAAAGGTTGATGGTTTCTTTTTGTAAAATAAAAGAGCCCGACTCAAGTTTGGCATACTCTACTAGCTTATCAATTTTGTTCAACAATCTATAACCATTATCATAGATATAATTGATATATTCTGCAATCTTTTCTTCGACGTTAACTTTCTTTTTTATTAAATCGCTAAATCCGATGATAGAATTGAGTGGTGTACGAAGCTCATGCCCAATGTTTGATAAGAATGTAGTTTTAAGCTTATTGTTTTCTTCAGCTTTTTTTATCAGTGCGTCCTTTTCCAACATTATCTCGTGTTGATAAATAGCAGCACCTATAAGAGAAGACAATTGTTTAACAGTGGTTGTTTCAAGGGGTTTCCATATTTTAAGAGACTGAATTACCTCAACATATAAAAAGCCCCACCAACGATTTTTTACAGTTATTGGAACAAGAATGGCTGAACCAGTGCTGTGTATTTCCTGAAAAATAAGATTTTTTTCTTCTCCATCCAGGTAATATACCTGTCCTTGCGATAGTTCTGTGAAAATACTTTCATACGAAGGAAAATATGGAATAGGACTGTCAATCTTTTCGTTAGGTTGTTTTATGTTTTGATTGATCCATTCTGCATTGAGTTTCATGCAAAAGTCGTGGTTTTCATTGAGCACATTTTCAAACAACCTGATTTTGCTTGCCTGCACTGAATTACCGAAATGACATAATACCTGATGAATGTTTTCGTTCCAGTTATCGGAGAATAAAAATTGTTGAGAAGCATAAAATATACTTTCAAGGATTTGTTCGCGTAAGCTTAGTTCGTTTTCAATTTTTTGGAAGTTGCTCAGATTTTTAATATAGCAAACAGTTAATGTTTCTTGATTGGGCAATTCAAGAAAATAATTTTTTATTTGTATTGGAATTAAAGTTCCATCATAGCTAATTAATACATCGTGATATGAATTGGTGTTGTATAAATGATAGTACTTATCTGAATGGATAAACAAAGGATAAAACATCTTGCCTCGCAACGCCGACAGCGAATACTTTGACCATTGACAAAAAGTTTTATTGGCATATACAATTTTTCCAACATTATTGATAAGTATAATTCCTTCATCTATAAAGTCAAGCAAAGTTGTGTTGAAGTTGTCAAGTTGAATGTTTTTTTCAATCGGATTGACTGCATAAAATTGAAAAGAATAATCGTTGCCCGAAGGTTGTATTTTTAACCAGTAATAGGTAGAAAATAAACAGACTCTGATAACTTTTGTTTTGTTTTGCTCGAATGGAATGTTTCTAATCTTTTCAACATCTTCTTTTGAAAAAATATTGCTTAACAAAAAACCTTCGTAAACATCAAATTCATTAAAACCACGTCGAACAAATACAATTTTTTTTACAATCAGATTTTTTGATACAATTAAATTTAGAATGGCTTCGTTTGTCGTCATACTAATTTTAAAAAAACATTTGCTTTTACGTTAAGTTATATGAAAAGGTTATGTTTTTTTGACCTATTCTTCTGAATGTTCATAGATTTCTTGTTGAAAAGCACTCATTATATTGGCTCTTGAGACAAAACCTACATATTTTCCATTATCAATTACTGGTATATTGTAATTTCCAGATTCACGAAACATTTTTATTGCTTTAAAAACACTGTCGTTAATATCAAGTATTGTATTAGGAACAAAGAATAAGTCAGAAACTTTAACGGTATCGTAGAATTTTTCATTAAAAATCATGTGTTTAATATGGTCCAGAAAGATGATGCCTAACAAGTTGTTTTCCTTGTCTGTAACAGGATAAATATTACGACTGGAACGTGCAATAACTTGTGTAAGTTGTCTTAGAGTCATTTCTGGATGAACGACAAGAAAATTTTTTTCAATAAAATCGGAAAGTTTCATAGAAGCTACTATGTTTTTTGCCTTATGATGTCCGAATAAAATGCCTCTTTCGGCTAATTTTTGGGTATAAATGGAATAACTGTATCTGCTTCGAACAATAGCATAAGACGTTGCACTAACAATCATCAACGGAATTATTAGATCGTAGCCGTTTGTAACTTCGGCAATAAGAAAAATACCTGTTAATGGAGCAAACATAACGCCAGACAGCATGCCTGCCATTGCAACCATTGCAAAATTGCTTGGGACAGCATAGATGCCAAAAATGTTCAACAACAAAGCAATCAAAAAGCCCAATGAAGAGCCTAAGAACAATATAGGAGCAAAGATACCACCCACGCCTCCTGCCTCAAAAGTAAAGAATGTAGCGAACGATTTTAATATTAACAAAGCAAAAAACATAATGATTACAGCATAAATGCTTTCGCGGAAATGATAAAATGGACTGTTTAAAAACAGAAAGCTATAATCTCCGTGTAAGCATGAGTTTACAGTTTGATAACCTTCACCATATAATGATGGCATAAAGAAAATCATTATTCCAAGAGCCAGTCCGCCAACTGTAATTTTTTTCCATCTGCTTTTAAATTTAGTAAAAAAACTCTCTGTCCATCTTTTAACAGAAATAAAATAAATGGAAAAAACACCTGTAAAAATACCAAGCAACACGAAAAAAGGTAATTCGTTCCAGCTGGGTTTAGACAATAAACGAAAATCGTATAATACGTCGCTGCCAAAAAAGAAATAGGAAGTTATGGCTGCTACAACAGCCGAAATAAGTAAAGGAAGAATAGACGAAAGAGTCAAATCGAGCATAAAAATTTCGAGTGCAAAAACAACACCTGTAATGGGAGCCTTAAATAGTGATGAAATAGCAGCCGCACCACCACAACTAACTAAGAGTATGGTTTGTTTTTTCGACAATCGAAGTATTTGAGCAATGCTTGACCCCATGCTTGCTCCTGCCGTAGCAGAAGGACCTTCCAAACCAACAGAACCACCAAAGCCTACCGTAATAGCGCTTGCAATGATAGTTAGCCAGGTATTGGCAGGAGGCATCTTTCCTTCTTTGCGATGAATGGCATACAAAACATCAGAAACTTCTGGCTTGGGTTTGCGTCGAAATACATATCTAATCAATAGATATACGACAATGATGCCAAACATTGGATAGAGCAAATACAAAAAATTCAGATAATCGGGAAAGAAGAAGAAGGTTAACAGCCATTGTACAAGGTGTACACTGTTTTTTATCAATACTGCAACAATCCCAGAAAACAATCCAATTATGATAGATAATAAAAGGATAAATTTACGGTCGTCCAGATGCTTAAGACGCCAGATTAAAACGGCTTTAAGAAACGAATTGGTTATGTGAAGAAAAGTTTTCATAAAAATTCGCTGCAAAGTAAGTATTTTTGCAATAAAAACATTACCTTTGGTCTTAAATTTTTTGAGTATGATTCAGAGAATTCAAACCATTTTTTTGTTAATTTCAGGAATATTGCTTGCTATTTTACTGTTTGCACCCTTAGCTGTTTTGCAGATAGATGATGCAACCTTTTACGAAATATATACCAAAGGGTATGTTATGGAATCAAATATTCAATACTCTTACTCTTTGCTTATATTTAATGCAATTACTATTCTACTTACTTTGATGATCATTTTTATGTATAAGAATCGAATAGCCCAGATGAGATTTTGTGTATATAACATTATTTTGCTAATCGGTTTGCAGGGCGTTATTTTTTATACCATCTATGCTACTGCATCGAAACTAGAAGCAGAAGTTTTTCTGGAATATGCAGCATTATTGCCTATTGTAGCAGCTATTTTACATTTTATAGCATTTAAATATATAAAACGTGACGAAGAATTGGTAAAAGCAGCAGATAGAATTCGATAATCATGAAAAAATTAATAGCTTTATATCATCAATCTCTTGTTTTAAAGCTTATTGTTTTTTTGCTTTCTTCTTTATTTATTATCTTTCTTTTTTCGGATTATGTTATAGATGCTTTTGTGCAAAACACTGTATTATGGTATAAAATTCAACTTTATCGCTGGATTATTATTCCTATACTTCTTACCGTTGTGGTCTTTTTAATTTTGCGACGCCCATTCAAACAGTACAAGAAAAGTATAGAAGATTATACCTATATTCAAAAAAATTATCGCTTTGTTATAGATAATCTTATTGACGATTACTTTTTTTACCGTCACGAACCAGGTAAACCCTTTGTATATATTAGCTCATCGGTTACCAATGTGCTAGGCTTTACCAAAACAGACTTTATAATTAATTATCAAAAATATGGTGCTGGCGAATTATATGATGGCATTTTCGAAAAACACAAATCCTACATAGAACATCAAATTAAACCTCCGGTTAACGAAATAGTAATTAGTGATAGTAAACAAAGAAAATGTTATTTAGAAATAAAGGAAATACCGATTTTAAATGAAAATCAGGAAATTATAGCAATAGAAGGCACTGCAAAAAATATTACCAAATACAAAACCATAGAAACAGAATTAAACGAAAAGGAAAAAAAATATCAAACCATTTTTGAAGCTATATCAGATGGGATGTTGGTTATCAAAGACAATAAGTTCATTGATTGCAACTCACGCATATTAGAAATATTTGATTGTACAGCAGAGGAAATCATTATGCACACTCCTTTTCATTATCGCTTTAGTCCTTCTGTGCAACCCAATGGGATCCCATCACGAGAGTTAGCCATGCAAAAAATTGCATTAGCCTATCAGGGTATTCCACAGCACTTTGAGTGGGTGCATTTAAGAAATGGAAAAGACCCCTTTCCTGCTGAGATTTCGTTAACAAAGTTTACATTCGACAACGAAGATTATATTTTAGCCATTGTTCGCGATGTTAGCCAGAAAAAAAATATCATAGAAACCTTAAAAATTAAAGAAGAAAGCTATCAATTACTCTACAATAATTTACCTATTGGAGCATTGCAATTAAACGAAGACTTCAAGATTTTAAGTGTTAATCCTGTTGGAAAAAAGATATTACAAATAGAACAAGAGCACGAAGCCACATTTTTTGCGAACTTATTGAAGCAATTGATTGAAAAATCAGAAGAAGACCGTTTTTATCAAGTATCAGAACTTTTATTGCCCAACGAAATGACTATTCTTCTTTCCATTCATATTAATAAATATCTTTCTGACGAAACTAACTTTTACATTGTTTTATTTGAAGATATAACCGAAACTCAACAACTTCGACAGACCTGCAATCAAAAAGAAAATTATTTCCGCGAAATCCTCGAAAATTCTCGTCAGATTTTATATAAACTCAATGTTGAAACAGGTAACTATGAATACATTAGTTCGGCTTTATACGACATTTTAGGATATACACCTGATGAGTTTTATGCTATGTCTGCAGATGAAATCAAATCACTTTTACATCCCGAAGATTTACAAAAAGCAGATACAATTGTTGCAAAACTTATTCATAACCTGGATTCTTTCGAAAATGAATTCGTAGTTGAATACCGCATCCGACATAAAAATGGAGAATATAAATGGTTGAACGATAAGTACCAATTTATTTCTGATGAACATCATACGTATATCATTGGGAATATTATTGACATTACTCAATTAAAAGAAGCGGAAGAAAGGCTTAGGAAATACATTATGCAAAATAACGAAAAATAAAAAAGCTTTCGTTAGAAAGCCTTTATTTGAGGTCTCTAGCGGAATCGAACCGCTGTACACGGTTTTGCAGACCGTTGCCTAGCCACTCGGCCAAGAGACCTTTTTGCAGTGCAAAGATATAAAATTTATCACAAACTAGCAAAATTTTTACAAATAAAAAACCTATTCATTAACTTTGTAGTTTACATAATTGTATGAATACCTTTCTCTATAGTTATATAAAACCCCTGCATCAACTAGATAGCGTAAACGAATGGAATTGCCCTGCAAATAAATTTTCGGAGCAAATTTTTAATCTTAACAAAGCTTATACAGAAACTTACCCTAATGTTCAACCCCTTTTAGCATGTTATAGTTACAATGAGCAATTTCAAAAAATAGATGTTGCAAGTAACTGGATATTGTTATTATCATTTGCCTTACTGTGTTTTTTAACTTTCATTAAAGTTCAATTTCCTGCAATATTCAAGCAACTTTTGATTTCTTTATTCAATTTTCAATATGCCAGACAACTGGTTAATGAAAAAAGCGGAGTTGTTCAAAAGGCTTCATTTTTTCTTTTAACACTTTATTTGCTTGCCTTTTCTTTCATTATATATATGATAACTATTTATTATCGAATACAAATCAGTTCATCTCCCTGGGGTCAAATGATTATTATTTTAGTGCTATCGTTCCTTTTTTATTTTGTTAAATTTGCACTATACAAGTGGACAGCCTTTTTAAACGAACAACATGAAAAAACAAATTTAGTTTTATCTCATTATAGTGTTTTCTATCGAAATCTGGCAATTTTTTTAACACCAATAGCTGCTGCAATGCCTTTTATTCATTACCATTTTTTCCCTTTTTTTCTGTACACAACGCTTTTTATCTTGATATCATTTTCATTATTTAGGCTTTATAGAGCATTTTTGCTTTCTGTTCAATTTAATGTTTCACTTTTGCATATTTTTTTATACCTTTGCACCGTCGAAATAGTACCCCTTATTTATGGCATTAAGTTGCTGAATATGTGGGTACAATAAAAATGAGAAGCCTTGAAAATTCAGAAAATACTAATTTCTCAGCCTCAGCCAAGTACTGAAAAAACTCCATATTCGGAGTTAATTAGTAAGTATAATGTTAAAATTGACTTTAAACCATTTATTCATGTAGAACCCATTTCGCCTCGCGAATTTCGTCAGCAGCACATTAACATTTTAGATTTCTCAGCCATTGTATTTACCAGTAAGCTTCATGTTGATAACTTTTTTAAAATGTGCGAAGAGCTTAGGGTAACGGTCCCTGAAACAATGAAGTATTTCTGCATAAACGAAGCTACGGCTTTTTATTTACAAAAATATGTGGTGTTCCGCAAAAGAAAAATTTTCTACGGAAACAACCAACTCGACGACATGAAAGATTATTTTATTAAAAACAAAGACTGCAACTATCTTGTGCCTATAACAGAGCCTCACAAAGCTTCTACACTGGAAATATTAAACAAATTAAATCTAAAACACACAACAGCTGTTTTCTCTCGAACCATTAGCAGCAACATGAAAGATGTTAATCTTAACGACTATCAGATAATTGTCTTTTTTACCCCAGCAGGAATAAAATCCTTGTTTGATAATTTTCCTGATTTTAAACAAGGAGATATTATTATTGGAACATCAGGACAATTAACTGCTCAAGCAGCAAAAGAAGCAGGGCTTATAGTACAGATAGAATCGCCAACAAAAGAATTTACATCTATTACTGCTGCTTTAGATGCTTTTATTAAAAACACACTGAAGAAAAAATAGTTTACTACACATGAATGAAAGCCTCCTTCCCCAAAAGCGAAAGACTATGCAAAAAAAGTGATTTTAATACATTATTTTCCGAAGGAAATTCATACACTCATTATCCTTTTAAAGTTTATTATTTATTTCTTCCATCACTTAATCCAGAGATTAAAGTAGCTTTTTCTGTATCAACAAAAAAGTTTAAACGAGCTGTTGACAGAAACTACATTAAACGTATTTTCAGGGAGGCATATCGTAAAAACAAATTTGTCTTACATGAAATTATACATAAGCAAAGTATCTGGCTAACCTTTGTGTATCTTTCAAACAATCGTTTACCTTATTCTCAATTTGAAAAGGAATTTTGTATTATTCTTCAAAAAATAAAAGAACTGTATTTAAGCAATGAATCAAATTATCAAACAACTGTTTAAACCATTGACGTGGATATTAATAGGTTTAGTAAAAATCTATCAATGGTTTGTATCGCCTATATTACCCAATTCTTGTCGATATTATCCGACTTGTTCTTCTTATTCTATTGATGCATTAAAAAAGTATGGACCGTTTAAAGGCACATGGCTTTCTATTAGGCGTATCTTAAGATGTAATCCTTGGGGCGGAAGTGGTTATGACCCCGTTCCTTAAATTAAAACAATTTGTTTAACTTTGTGTCTTGCGTAAATTATAACTATATGAAAAAGCTGTTTTCTTCTTTAAAAAAATGGTGGATTGCTGTTCTGGTTGTGTTTGCTATCTTTTTCTCTACAGCGTTCAACGATAATATAAACTTTGAAATAGTAAAAAATCTTGATATTTACTACTCTCTTTTTCGTGAGCTGAATGTTTATTATGTTGATGAAATTAATCCTTCCGATGCTATAAAAAAGAGCATAGATGCTATGCTTGGTTCGCTCGACCCATACACGGTTTACATTCCCGAAAGTCAGATAGAAGACTTCCGCTTCATGACAACAGGTCAATATGGTGGAATAGGAGCACTTATACAAAACCGAAACGGTGAAATTATGATTTCAGAACCCTACGAAAATTATCCGGCACAAAAAAATGGCCTGCAGGCAGGAGATGTTATTCTGGAAGTTGACGGAAAAAGTGTACAAGGAAAAAAAGTTGACGAAATCAGCGATATTCTTAAGGGACAGCCCAATACTACCATTACCTTGAAAATTAAAAAAGCTATTACGAACAAAATTGAAACCATAAGCTTAACCCGTCAGGAAATAAAAATAAGCAATATTCCTTATTATGGTATCATTGATGACAATATTGGATATATATATATGAACTTTACTGAGAATGCTGCTGCCGAGGTTTCTAAAGCATTCAAAGAACTTCAGTCGCAAGGGATGAAGCAACTAGTATTAGACCTTCGAGGCAATCCCGGTGGCTTACTTATGGAAGCTGTCAACCTGATGAGTCTGTTTGTTCCCAAAGGTACTCTGATAGTAAGCACTAAAGGCAGGGTTAAAGAGTGGGAAAAGGAATATCGTTCAAACACTCAACCGCTGGATATTAATATTCCCATTGTAGTGCTGGTAAACAGTGCTTCGGCTTCTGCATCTGAAATTATTGCCGGAGCCATGCAAGATTTAGACCGTGGAGTGGTCATTGGTCAGCGTACTTTCGGCAAAGGGCTTGTTCAAACTACCCGCGATTTAAGCTACAATGCCAAATTGAAAGTTACAACAGCCAAATATTATACACCCTCAGGAAGATGTATTCAGGCAATAGACTATTCGCACCGCAATCCAGATGGCAGTGTAGGTAAAGTGCCCGACTCTCTGGTTAAAGCCTTTAAAACTATGAATGGTCGGGTTGTTTATGATGGAGGTGGAATAAAGCCCGACATAGAAATCGAACCCGAGCAAATCAGCCCAATTACAGAAGCATTGCTCGATCATTATATCATTTTCGACTATGCTAATAAATATTACTACGAACATCCTTCTATGAGCGGATTGAACAATGTAATTATCAGCGAAAAAGTATATCAGGATTTTATCCAGTTTTCATCTTCCTACAAGTTTGACTATAAAACACAAAGCGAACAGGCATTGGAAGACTTAACCAAATCGCTCAAAGAAGATAAGTATTATGACCTTACAAAAGATAATCTTGAACAACTTGAAAAACAAATTAAACATAATAAAGAACAAGATTTTAAGCTTTTTGAAAAAGAAATCAAACAATTGCTTTTTGAAGAAATAGCCAGTCGCTATTATTATCAAAAGGGACGAATATTAGCTATGCTCCGCAATGATCCGGCATTGGAAAAAGCCAAAGAAATTCTATCTAATCCAGAAAAATACAAAAGCACTTTAAAACCTTAAAAGATGTTCGCTATTTTCAATGGTAAATATAAACTGTCTATTGATATAGACAAATCGAAAAAATATACAAAGCCTGCAAAAGATTTTATTCTCAACTTTTTTAATAATCCAACAGAAGATGTAGAAATTAAAACACCTTTTCCTGAATTGTTTTTTGCAGATTTTTCAAATCATTTCGAAATAGTTGAAGCAGCAGGTGGTCTTGTTTTTCATGAAGACAGATTGCTTATGATTCATCGTCTGGGATACTGGGATTTGCCTAAAGGGAAGATAGACCCTAAAGAAAGTGCCTTAATAACTGCTGTTAGAGAAATAAAAGAAGAATGTAATGTAGAAGTAACATCAGTACCTTATGCTTTTTTCGATACTACTTATCATTTGTACCAACAAAATGGAAAACAAATACTGAAACGCACCTACTGGTTTGTGTTCTTTGTTAAGGAAGCTGGTTTATTAATACCCCAAACCGTTGAAGATATTGACAGAGTTGAATGGATTAATGCTGAAACCTGGCAAGCTGTAAAAAAGGAGACTTATCCTTCTATTGTTCAGGTTATTGAAAAAACGTCGGTTTGGGGTTTCTAAAAATCAATTACTGACTGCAAATATTATGGAAAATACAAATATACCGCTCCCGCTTTTTCTTTAGTGGTGCCATCGAGTGTTTTGTACATTAAATAATAAGTGTACATACCAGCAGGACAAAGTTTGCCTTCATGTTTACCATCCCAGCCTTTAGTTAAGTCGGTTGTCTCAAATACTTTAAAACCCCATCTATCAAATATGCGAAAGACATATCCTTCTTTATTAGCAAAAGCAATACTTGGCTTAAAATATGCATTTAATTCATCGCCATCGGGAGTAAAGGTATTGGGTAAAAAGACACGTGAAGGTTGATAAGTACAAGCAATATTTGACCGACTTCGGCCTTTAACATTATGTGGATTCCCATCATTTTCAACCTGTTCGACGAAATAACAAAATTTATTTGATATAGATGGGTTGGCTAAAACAGCATTGGTTAAATCGTCTATGTATGTGGTTTGACCTATATTATGTAACGAAAAGATAACTTCTTCTAGATTGTCTCCAATAATACGATAAAGATAGATGCTATCAATTCCAGAAATCCAGGTTTGATATTCGTTCCAGATAATTTTATTTTGAACATCTTCGGTTGCCCAGGCAGTTACGACTATATTGGATGCGATGTTGGAGCTTTCGCGTATCTGACCACAAGCATCAAGTGCTAGTAGGCGATAGTAATAATGTTTGGTTACATCAACCTGTTGATCGGTGTATGTGAATTTGTGAACTCTGCACTTGTCAAAAAAAGCAATGGGTTGATAATTGATATCATCGGTAGCTCGTTGCAATTGATAGCGACAAATACTGGCCATAGTGTCTAAGGTAAAGGAAACCAATATCTTATTGTTATCTACTACCGTAGCATAGTCGGCATTTATGTATTGAGGCAAAGCTGGTAAGTCTGTAAAATAGCAGGTTTTGTTCGATGTTGAAGTTTTATTCTGATTACTTATTGCCCGAATTATATAGCAATATGAGGTGTTGTCATTAACGTCCATGTGATAGTATTGGTTAGTTGCACCATTTACTGTAGCAAGTAAGGCAAAAGGTCCAAAGTTCTCGCTAACATATATTCTGTATTCATTAACACCTTCAAACCAGTTCAGGTAGCGATTCCAATTAAGGCGTATGGCAAAATGGCAGTTGATACTATCAAGATAAGGAAAAACGTAAATCGTATTGTGATATTGATTTTCGGGGGTCATGGCACTTAAATTACCCGCGTTATCGTATGCTGCAATACGATACAATTCGGGGTGAAAGTTGCCTGCTGCTGCATTATCTATATAAGAAGTGGCAGGTGCTGGCACATCGGCAATAGGTTGCCATAAAGCATTGATAGAACGATAGATACGATAACCAGCTACATCGGGAGAGTCGCAGGGAAACCATGAAATGATTACAGCACCTGTTGTTACATCGTACACACTAACCGAATCAATTTTGGGAACATCGGGAGGCCAGATGTCCTGAGAAAAGACAGAAACATATAGGAAGCATACTATGATAACCAGCCAGCTTCTCATTTCAATTCATTTTTCCGACAACTACTTCTATAAAATTGTTGTTTAAATAACGTTGAGCTATTTGCATTATTTCCAGAGGTTGTATGTTTTTCAACCAATTTAAATAATTTTCATAATAACTGAAATCAAGCCCGTTGAGATATACCGATTTGAACGATTCTATAGTATTAAGCGGTCCGTCAAATGAGCGAAGTAGAGTGCCAATCAAATACGAACGTACATTGTTGAGTTCTTCGGTAGAGATAGGTTCTTGACACAAACGTTCCATTTCATTGTATATGCAAGATAAGGCATCTTTTGTATATTCAGTAGCCACTTCGGTACTTATTACTAAAGAACAGATATGCTTATTGTTTAAAAGGAAAGCACCTATTCCATAAGTGTATCCTTTTTCTTCTCTTAAAACTGTCATTAATCGTGAACCAAAATAACCTCCTAAAACAGTAACAGTAATGTTTAAGGGTATATAATCGGGGTGCGAAAAAGGTACCAGCGTTTTTCCAATTCTAATGGCACTCTGAACAGCATTGTTTTTTTCTATAAACAGCTTTTCTGATTTGTTAGGTGGTATGGATGGCATTGATATCTTTTTTAAACTATCGGTTTTTAGGTTTACCTGATTGCTGATTTTATCCAATATTTCATCATCAACATGCCCTGATATAAACATTACTGCATTTTCTGCAACATATAGACGTTCAAAAAAATCAATGAGTTGCTTATGTTCTACTTTGTCAAAATGTTCGAGTTCAATAATATTGCCATACGGATGATGGTTATAGATTAATTTCTGAAAAGCTCTTCTTGCTAAGGTACTTACATTTTCGAGGTCAATCAACAGTTTTTTTCTGGCATTTTCTTTCACAATTATGAAATCATTTCTGTCAAATCTTGGTTTGGTAAGGCACTCATTGTATAAATTCAGGGCAACAGGTAGATGTTTAGTTAAGCAAGCCAAACTTATACTGGCTGTTTCCCGAAAAGTGCTGGTTAACAGTTCTGCCCCAATAAAATCTATTGCTTCTGCAAAAGCTTTTGAATGATAATTCTGCGTCCCTTCGGTAAGCATGGCTGCTGTTAAAGAAGGCACCAGCGGATTGTCGAAAAGTGCTTCTCCTGCTTGAAATATTGTTTCAATCTTTACGATTGGCTGATTTAAGCCTCCTATAGAAAAAACATCGGTCGTTTCTTTTATTCTGTATTTTTTTACAGAGGGTAATATTAATGTGTCTATGGTATGTATAGATGGAACGTTGTTCATGACTTAATTTTTTTATAGTACAAAACGATGGATTTTTCTGGTGTTAATTCGTTTTGAATTACAGATTGTACTTCATGAAGCCTGATTGCTCTATACGAATCAATAAGGTGATTGATTTCTGAATATTGACCAAAAACATATTCATAGTAGGCCAGCATTTCTGCTCTGTTTTCTAAATCAACCAGACTGCCAAAAAAATTTGCCTCGTATTTGTTTTTTACTTTTTCAAGTTCTTTTTCTGTTAACTGATGGGGCATTGACTTCAGTATAATCCAGACTTCATTTTCAGCTTGTTCGAGTGAAAATTGATGATGTATTTTACCTTCGATAAGTAAATATCCTCTGTCAATTGTACCTGCAACATAAGCGTTGATGTACTGAAACATTGGCTTTTCTTTTACCAATGCCTGATATAATCTCGACGATTTTCCGTTTCCCATAAGGTCAGAAATCATATCATAAGCATTGAATAATGGATGTTTTCGTTCGGGCATTAGAAAAGCCATATATAGTGCATCTGAAGGCACTTCACGTTCAACTTCCTTAAAAACCCGAGTGGTTTTATAGGGTTCTACCGGATACTGAATTGAGGGAATTATAGATGGAGCAATAGGATCGAAATATTTTTTTATTAACGACAAAGTATGTTCGACGTTTACATTGCCCGCGATACTCAAAATGGCATTATTGGGCGAATACCAGGTGTCATAGAAATCCTGAACGTCCGATAATTGAGCCTGTTCTATATGTTCGGGAGCTAAGCCTATTGTTGGCCAGCGATAGGGATGAACAGTATAGATTAACGAACGCAATATATGACCAACATCGCCATAAGGTTTATTCAAGTATCGTTGTTTAAACTCTTCTACTACAACCTTTCGTTGAACATGTAAGCTTTGTTCGTCAATATTCAGGTGCTGCATTCTGTCTGCTTCTAACCAAAGGGCGATTTCAATATTTGCTGCAGGTAGATTGATATAATAGTTGGTAACATCGGTATTGGTAAAAGCATTGTTTTCTCCGCCAGCCATTTGTACGAGTAAATCGAAGTCGGGAGCATGTTTAGAGCCTGAAAACATGAGATGTTCGAACAGATGGGCAAACCCAGTTCGTTCGGGCTTTTCGTTTCTTGAACCTACCTTATATAAAAGGTTTACAACAGCAAGTGGGGTTGTAGTATCTTCTTGAATTAGTACAGTCAATCCATTGTTCAATATCTCACGGTAGGCCTTCAAATATACCATAGAATTTATTTAAGCGAATGAATAATTACCGTACTGGCAATGCCTAATCCTAATCCAATTAAACCTCCTTTTATAGAATTGGTAATCCTTTTCTGAACAACAACTTCGCGATAACCAGCAACAAAATAAGGGTCGTTTGCTTGTTCGGGAAATTTTTTCTTAATCTTATCTTCTTTATAGTTAAAAGTTCCAACAATGGCCGAATTGGCAGCTGGCACCAAAGGCGAAAAAAATACGTTTAACCCCAATAAGGAAGGAACGGTATAAACGGCACCTGCTCCCGTCACAACACCTGACATCAGAGGAAAAGGTGAATGATATTTCTCCAAAGCGGTCCTTTCGCCCTTTACAAAACTTCTCATGTCTTCGACAGAATAAAAACGATTATCAATGGTTGTGGGTTCGAAATATACTTTTTCCTTGTTGTTAGTATCGATAATAGAAAACACAAATTCTAATCCTACCATTTTTGGCTTATTTCTTTTGTTTAAATAGGTAAGAATACCTTCTTCTACATTAACAGAATATTTCGACGTGATTAATTGTTCGCCATTAATAAACTGAATGGTATCGGCTTTTTGAGAAAAACTAAAAAGAACACAAAAGCCAAAGAAAAAAAGAAAAGTTAGCTTTTTCATAAATCAGTGTTTAATAATGAAAACATGATGATAGTTATCATTTTGTTAGAAAGATATTTTATACCTTTACAACTTGTAAAATTACTAAACTTTTATCAAATATGGAAATAGATAAATTTGAAAGCAGACATCTTGGTCCACGTCCTGAAGAAATAGAACAGATGTGTCAGGTAATAGGTGTTAATAATTTAGATGAATTAATAGATAAAACTGTTCCATCGTCCATTCGGTTAAGTAAACCGTTAAACTTACCTCCAGCTATTGATGAAAAAACCTATTTAAAAAAAATCAAACAAATCGCAGCAAAAAACAAATTATATCGCACTTTTATCGGTATGGGCTATTATGGCACACACATGCCTGCTGTTATTCAACGCAATATTTTGGAAAATCCATCGTGGTATACCTCGTATACTCCTTATCAGGCCGAAATATCGCAAGGTCGTCTGGAAGCATTGCTGAACTTTCAAACAGTTATCATTGAATTAACAGGATTGCCTATTGCCAATGCATCCTTACTCGATGAAGCTACTGCTGCAGCAGAAGCCATGACAATGATGTACAATTCTCGTTCGAGAGAAGCTGTAAAACGTGGTGCTAACAAGCTTTTTGTTGATTTAAATATTTTCCCGCAAACATTAGCAGTTGTTAAAACCCGTGCTATTCCTTTCAACATTGAAGTAGTAACAGGCAGTTTTGAACAAGTTAGTTTAGATGATTCGTTTTTTGGAGCAATTGTACAGTATCCTGCTGCCGATGGAAGCATTCCTGATTATAAAAAATTTGCCGAAGTAATTCATGAAAAAGACATGATGCTGGCAGTTGCTGCCGATCCACTCAGTCTTGTGTTATTACCTTCCCCTGCTTCGTGGGGGGCTGACATTGCTTTTGGCTCAACCCAGCGTTTTGGTATACCCATGGGATTTGGAGGTCCACATGCCGCATATTTTGCTTCTAAAGAAGAATTCAAACGCAACATGCCTGGCAGAATTATTGGTGTGTCAATAGATGCCAAAAAACGTCCAGCTTTGCGAATGGCTTTACAAACACGTGAACAACACATCAAGCGGGAAAGAGCTACATCCAACATTTGTACTGCTCAGGCACTGTTGGCTACCATGGCTGGTATGTATGTTGTATATCATGGCTACGAAGGCTTAAAAAGAATTGCAAACCATGTTCATCAGCTTACAGCTACTGCATACGAACAATTGAAACAATTGGACTATATCGTCAACTCTTCATTTTTTGATACTTTAACTGTTACACTTCCTTCGGGTATTAATGCTTCACAAATAGAAAAACTTGCACTCGAACAGAAAATTAATCTTGCATACATCAATAACCAAACTGTTCGTTTTTCGTTCGATGAATTATCTACATTACAGGATGTAACAGATATAGTAGGAATTTTTGCAAAAGCAGTTCAGAAAAATGTTTCGACTATTTCATTAAGTAATTCAAGTTATTTATCCTTTAAACGTGAAGATGAAATTTTAAAACAACACGTTTTCAATGCATATCGTTCTGAGACAGAATTGATGCGTTATATTAAAAAGCTGGAACGCAAAGATATATCGTTGACACATAGCATGATATCTCTTGGTTCTTGTACCATGAAGCTCAATGCAGCCGCAGAAATGCTACCTTTGAGTTTTCCCGAATTTGGAAATCTTCATCCATTTGTTCCTAAGGACCAGGCAGAAGGTTATTATCAGATAATGGACGAATTAGGCAATTATTTGAAAGAAATAACTGGCTTTGGAGCTATTAGTTTTCAGCCAAATTCAGGAGCCGCAGGCGAATATGCCGGGTTAATGGTTATTCGTAAATATCATGAGCACCATGGACTTGCCGGTAGAAATGTTATGCTTATTCCTTCTTCGGCTCACGGAACTAATCCTGCAAGTGCAGCAATGGCAGGAATGACTGTTGTTGTTGTTAATTGCGACAGCATGGGCAACATTGATGTAGAAGACTTAAAGAAAAAAGCCGAGCAACACAAAGAAAATCTTGCAGGCCTGATGGTTACTTATCCTTCAACTCATGGTGTATTCGAAGAAGCCATCAAAGAAATTATCAGTATTGTACATCAATATGGCGGATTAGTTTACATGGATGGTGCTAATATGAATGCTCAGGTAGGACTAACCAGCCCTGCTTCTATTGATGCCGATGTTTGTCATCTTAATTTGCACAAGACCTTTGCTATACCACACGGAGGCGGTGGACCAGGTGCCGGACCTATACTTGTTAAAAAAGAACTCGAAAAATATTTACCACAACATCCTCTTGTAAAAACAGGAGGCGAGTATGGAGTTGAAGCAGTTTCCGCTGCTCCTTTCGGTAGTGCATTAATTTTACTCATTTCTCATGCGTATGTGGTAATGATGGGAGCAGAAGGACTTACCAATGCCACTAAATATGCTATCTTAAATGCTAATTATTTGGCAGCAAGGCTAAAGAAGTATTATAAAATACTCTATACTGGTAAAAACGGATTTATAGCACATGAAATGATTCTCGACTGCCGTAGTTTTAAAGATATGGCTCATGTAAACGAAATAGACATAGCTAAACGTTTGATGGATTATGGCTACCATGCACCAACAGTTTCTTTCCCTGTACATAGCACGTTGATGGTAGAACCAACTGAAAGTGAGTCGAAACAAGAGCTTGACCGATTTGTTGAAGCAATGATTCAGATTTATCACGAAATTGTTGAAATTTCAGAAGGCAAATACCCTGTTGATAATAATGTATTGGTTAATGCTCCTCATCCTGCCGAAGATATTGCGGAAGAAAACTGGGCACATCCTTACACAAGACAAAAAGCTGCATTTCCGCTCCCATGGGTTAAAGAAAACAAGTTCTTCCCCTCTATTGCTCGTATTGATGATGCTTATGGAGATCGCAATCTCGTATGTACCTGTGCACCTATTGATGAGTATAAACAACAACTTTTTGAACCTTTGTCAATAAATAATTAGTATTCGTCAAAATTAATATTTTATTCATAATCAATTGTGGGCAAGGTCTTTCAATAGATTTTGTCCATTTATTGAAAAAAACTGCAACTTTTTTATTTTATTCAAGTAAAAATACTTAGAAGTTGTTAAAAAATTACTTATTTTTGTATCATGAATATCATCAAGTCTTACATAAAAAAGAAGACTGTTAATTATTATCGTTCATATTATTATAGAAATTCTTTTACTGCATTCGATTTTAAAGAGCGATATGTATTTTGTAACAATAAAAAAGTGATTCTGACACAAACACCTATTATTTTTAAAGGAAAAATAGAATTTGGTTTAAACGAAAAGGAAATTCAACAAATTCTGGGAAAGAGTCATTTTATTTATCAGGATGAACGCCTTGAAGGCTATATTACACTCTATTACAAAAACAAAATAAGTAATTTAAAAAACAAATCCCAGCTTCATTTATATAAAAATCATTTTTTTTATGGCATACAGGTTTTTCCATACATAAATAAACAACAAATTCAGGACATTGTTAGCCTCTTACAAGTAAAATATCAGTTTTCTACTTCATTTGAAATGCCGTTTATTTTGAAAGATGCTAATAACAACAAGTTAATTGTTTCGGAAAATGTAGGGCTTTCAATGGAATATATTACAGGGAATGAGTTTATTATCAATCAAGTGTTAATTGCTTACAAGAATTGGGAAAATAATTGCTTGTCAAAAGAAAAGCAAAAAACTCAATATTTGTTAAGTCAATTATAAACGTCGGGGTGAGTGGACTCGAACCACCGACTTCCACGTCCCGAACGTGGCGCGCTAACCAACTGCGCTACACCCCGAAAATCAATGCAAAATTAGCTAAAATTCTTTATAAATGTTCGATGCGGATAATTTTTATCAGTACGTTGTCAATCCATACATCCATGTTATCATCATTCCAGAAATAGGTTTTAAGTGTTAGTTTTGAGAAATTGTCTTTCGGTTGATAGCTTATGGCAGAATGAACTTTTTGCCAGCTCGATGATGGTGTTATTAACTCTTTAAAAGGTTTGCCGAGCCAAAAATCGTGATTTCCAGCAGAGTCGGTAACATTAACTACAAACTGAGTATTAATAGCACTTTTGTATAAAATATTGGTAGAGAATTCTATTTCCAGCTTGGAAGTTTTAGCGGTTACAAAATCTTTTAATGGTTTTGTAAAGGTAGCAGCAAATCCATGAGCAACGAGCCTGCATGATTTTTTACCGGAATATCTTACAAGGCTGTCTATTTGCGAGGCATCGGTGCTTAAAACAGGATTAACATTCTCAAAATCAGTATAGATAACTAAAGTGTCAACAGGGCGGTGAATATTTTCAGGTTTTACAATTTTATATAAATAGTTTCCGCCAACCGAATCAATCAATTGTATGTTAGGCTCTTCGAAATACCAGAGCAACATTGGTTCAGGCTTTTTTCTGTCTAAAAACCACCAGGTAAGGTTATTGTGATAGATTAAATAATCGTTTGTTTCGTCTGCATAAGGGATCTGAGGCGAACGTTCGTCAATAAAACGAACATAGGTGCTATCCCATTTCATATAATAATTTGCTATCCGCTTCATGATAGCATCGGTTAAAACCAAGGTAGGCTGATGAATGTTTGCAAAGTGTTTTTCTATGAATTCAGGAATATGTTTATGAAAAGGCTGTTGTTGTAATTTTATCATCTGATTTGTCGGGAAAATAAGCCATGCTGCTAAAAACAAAATCCAAAGTGTTGAAGAGCTAAATACTTTCCAGTTTTTTCGAATTATTCTGATGATAACCAACAGGAATACTGACCAAACAGTATAAACAAATACACTGTTACCTGTTTTAATATTTGTAAAATATTGATAGGAATAAATTGAAGTCAGTATAACAATGAGTGCAACTATCCACCAATTTCTGGATACAGAGAAGAAATATCGCACAATGGTAGGGGCAGATGCTATAGAAATAAGTGGCACCAGATAAAGATAATGCCTCATATCTAAACACATGGGCGAATAAGCCTGATAACTCTTGGTCATAAAATTAGCTGAAAGTAGGGCAATAAAGGCTATATTTATCCAGAATGACTCGGGTTTCGAAAACCAATACCTTCTGGTTCGTTTAAAAAGATATGGCAACATAAAAACAGCCACTATCATCAGCCCGCTTAATAAAGCTTCATTCCAGAATTCATAGGCTATGCGTCTTACTGTGTAAATAAAATCGTAATGTTCGTAGCTGCAGGGGTTTAGGTAAGCATTTGCTTCAATGGCTTCATATCTCGACAAAGGACTTCCTGTATATTCCCATATTAATAAATGATAGGAGATAAACATCAACA
>FWWL01001500.1_pt1 | contig 54875 bp, 41 predicted proteins | sample 2228331 | NCBI WGS metagenome assembly FWWL01 (sample SAMEA103939775, study PRJEB20133) | metagenome | reverse complement strand
ATGCTGCAGGACCAGTTAAAGAACGGCACAAAAGAAGAGATTACCTACGATGAATTTCTGGATATGTTAGAAGATGGGGAGGTTGCGAGGGTCGATATATCATCGGACCAGATTGTCATTACACCTGTTGGTCAGGAAGACAAGACAATTAAAACAACCTATTATACCGGTTATTTATATTATGATGAATTACTTAACGATCTGAGAGCAAAAGATGTAAAAATTAATGGTGTATACGAAGAAACTAACTTTTTAATGACAATCGCTTCCATTATATTACCCTTTATTGCAATCTATGTAGTAATGTGGTTCTTATTCCGAGCTATCTCGAAGAATGGCGGCGGTGGAGTGATGGGCGTTGGTAAGAGCAACGCTAAAGTATATGTAGAAAAACAAACTGGAGTAACCTTCAAGGATGTTGCCGGCCAAGAGGAAGCAAAGGAATCCTTACTGGAAATCGTGGACTTTCTTCATAATCCAGCGAAGTACACCCGTATTGGTGCGAAGCTGCCGAAGGGTGCCTTACTCGTTGGCCCTCCGGGAACAGGAAAGACACTGCTTGCTAAAGCAGTAGCCGGAGAAGCAAAGGTTCCTTTCTTCTCCTTATCCGGTTCGGATTTCGTGGAGATGTTCGTCGGTGTCGGTGCATCAAGAGTTAGAGACTTGTTTAAACAAGCTCAGCAACAGGCTCCCTGTATCATCTTCATCGATGAGATTGATGCCATTGGTAAGAGCCGTGATTCCCATTATGGTGGTGGAAATGATGAACGTGAGCAGACCTTGAATCAGCTGCTTGCAAACATGGATGGTTTTGATTCATCCAAAGGTTTAGTTATCTTAGGTGCTACCAACAGACCTGAGGTACTTGATAAAGCATTACTCCGTCCCGGCCGTTTTGACCGACGTATTATTGTAGATAAACCGGACTTAAAGGGAAGAGTGGATATTCTTAAGGTTCATGCGAAGAATGTACTGATGCATGACTCCGTTGATTTAGAAGGAATCGCAAGGGCAACCTCCGGAGCAGTAGGTTCTGATCTTGCCAATATGATCAATGAAGCAGCAATTCTTGCAGTTAAGCAGGGAAGAACCGTAGTAACCCAGGATGATTTATTCGAATCTGTGGAAGTTGTTATCGCAGGTAAAGAGAAGAAGGACCGCATCCTTAGCAAGGATGAGAAACGAATCGTGGCATATCATGAGGTTGGTCACGCATTAGTGACCGCGCTCGAGAAGAATGCGGAACCGGTCCAGAAGATTACAATCGTTCCCAGAACCATGGGCTCCCTCGGATATGTAATGCAGGTACCGGAAGAAGAGAAATACCTGATGAGTCAGGATGAGATGCTGGCACGTATCGTTACTCTGTACGGAGGACGTGCAGCTGAGAAGTTAGTATTTAATTCTATAACGACAGGTGCATCCAGTGATATTGAGAAAGCAACCTCCCTTGCAAGGGCAATGGTGACCCAGTATGGTATGTCTGAGAAGTTTGGTCTCATGGGCTTAGAGTCCGTTGAAAACAAATACTTAGACGGAAGAGCTGTATTAAACTGTGGTGACCAGACAGCTGCAGAAATCGATACAGAGGTAATGGATATTCTGAAGAAATGTTATGTGAGAGCAGAAGAGCTGCTTGCAGGCAACCGTGAGGTTCTGGATAAGATTGCAGAATACCTGATCAGCAAAGAGACCATTAACGGTGAAGAATTCATGAAGATTTACCGTGAGGTCAAGGGTATTGAAGAAGCTCCAAATGCTGAGCTGGAAGTAAAAGAGGAAATATAATAAATAAGATAAAGAAATATTAAGATAATAAAATATTAAGATATCGAGCTGTTGCTGAGTTGATCAGCAACAGCTTTTTTCATCTTCGAAAATAATGTGTCCTTTCATATCGATTATATCTTGATAGATAAGGCTTATAAACCATTAGATAGAAATCCACCCATGCGAAGTTTGCTGATCGGGATGTTCACATCTCCGACACAGGCACTGCCGAATTCACCATGACAATCAGAACCAGCTGTAATCATTAGGTCTCTTTCGTTACAGAGATCCAGGATTTTGTAGATACTTTTGTTTACAAACAGCTCCTAGTCAAACCATACCTAGAAATATTTCTTCTTGTATGTTATAATCGCTATGGAACACTAGTACTGCGATCTGTTGTAAAGTAATTACAAGAAGGTTGTACTGGTTCAGATAGGAGCAGGATTATGTTTGACATAGAAGAAGAATTGAAGAAATTACCGGCCAAGCCGGGTGTATATATAATGCGTAACAGTAAGGATGAAATCATCTATGTGGGTAAAGCCATCATCCTGAAGAACCGGGTGCGTCAATATTTTCAGAACAGCCGTAATCATACGGAAAAGATTAAACAGATGGTGGAGAACATTGACCATTTTGAATACATCATAACGGACTCAGAGTTGGAAGCTCTGGTGCTGGAATGCAATCTGATCAAAGAACATATGCCCAAATATAATACGATGTTAAAGGATGATAAGACCTATCCTTATATCCGTGTGACTATGAATGAAGCCTATCCGAAGGTATCCATCATAAGAGAGCAGAAGAAGGATAAAGCCAAATATTTCGGGCCTTACACCAGTGTAAATGCAGTCAGAGACACGCTGGAACTGCTTCGTAGAATATACAAGATCAGAACCTGTAACCGTATCCTGCCGAAAGATATCGGTAAAGAGCGCCCTTGCCTGTATTATCATATGGGTCAGTGCGATGCACCTTGCCAGGGTTATATCACACAGACTGAATATAGAGTGAATATTGATGAAGTTATCGAATTCCTGAACGGTAATTATTCCAGAGTAGGCAAGATGCTGGAGGAGAAGATGGCAACAGCATCGGAAGCCTTGGAATTTGAGAAGGCTGCAGAATTCCGGGATCTCCTTGGTAGTGTGAAGCAGATAGCAAACCGTCAGAAGATTACGAATACGGACCAGGTCGACCGTGATATCATAGCCTTTGCTAAGGATAAGGATGAAGCAGTCGTGCAGATCTTCTTCATTCGTTATGGTAAACTGATCGGAAGGGATAATTTTCATCTGGGTGGTGTACAGGATGTGGAGGATGGCGAGATTATGGCCAGCTTTCTGAAACAATTCTATGCAGGAACTCCCTACATCCCTAAGGAGATATTCCTGGGTGTGGAGACGGAAGAGGAGGAGCTGATTACAGAATGGCTGTCAGCGAAGAGAGGTCAGAAAGCGTATCTTAAGGTTCCCCAGAAGGGTGATAAAGAGAAGCTTGTAGACATGGCAAGAAAGAATGCCGAGCAAGTACTCCATCAGGATCTCGAGAAAATCAAGAGAGAGGAAGCAAGAACCACCGGTGCACTCAGGGATCTTGCTGAGTACCTTGATCTTCCGATGGTGGAACGGATCGAATCCTTCGATATCTCCAATACAGCAGGTTTTGAATCCGTAGGTTCCATGGTGGTCTATGAGAAGGGGAAGCCGAAGAAAGCAGATTACCGTAAGTTTAAGATCAGAACGGTCCAAGGCCCGGATGACTATGCCTCCATGTATGAAGTGCTAACCAGAAGATTTACTCATGGTCAGAAGGAGAAGGAACAGCGGAGAGAAAAGCAGTTGGATGAATCCCTGGGTAGTTTTACCAGGTATCCGGATTTAATCCTGATGGATGGTGGCAAGGGACAAGTTGGCATTGCACTCCGCGTACTTAACGAACTGAGACTTGACATTGCTGTGTGCGGTATGGTTAAGGATGATAACCACCGGACCAGAGGTCTTTATTATAATAACAAGGAATTACCGATTGATAAAAGCGGTGAACTATTCCGTTTGATTACGCGAATCCAGGATGAAACCCATAGATTTGCCATAGAATATCATCGTAACTTAAGACAGAAAGGCCAGGTTCGTTCCATTCTTGATGACATCAACGGTATCGGACCGACCAGAAGAAGGGCATTGATGAAATATTTCCAATCTCTTGAAGCAATCCAGGCAGCTGATGTGGAGGAGATTATGAAGGTTCCGGCTATGAGCCGTCAGGCGGCAGAAGAGGTTTATGAATTTTTTCATAAGATTAACCCCCAATAAAGATTTACAGTTGGTAAAAAGTTGTGTTAGAATGTTGTAAATACAGTGAATCGGATTATAATCCGACATCTTTACGAGAAGATAATGAACGGGTGCTCAGGCACACAAAAGGAGGATATATGTATACAGTTGAATTAGTTCGTTTAATAGAAAAGATGCATTTGGAGAATTGTACACCAGACATTGATATTAAGAATATTAAAATTTCCCAACCGGACGTGAACAGACCCGCATTACAGCTTGCAGGCTTCTTTGATCATTTTGATTCAGAACGTGTGCAGGTAATCGGTCATGTGGAACGAGCTTATATGGATACTATGCCCGAGGAACAACGGGTAGAAATCTTCACTAGGTTTATGGATTTCCACGTACCTTGCGTAGTATTTTGCAGAAGTATGGAAGTAAATGAGAATTTTATTAAGCTTGCTACAGAGAAGGGTGTTCCGATTCTGCGGACCGCCAAGACAACTTCTTCCTTTATGGCAGAGGTAATCCGTTGGTTAAATGTTGAGCTTGCGCCTAGAATCACGATTCATGGCGGACTGGTCGATGTATACGGCGAAGGTATCCTGATTATGGGCGAGAGCGGTATCGGTAAAAGCGAAGCAGCGCTGGAACTGATTAAACGTGGACATCGTCTTGTGGCAGATGATGCAGTCGAGATTAAGAAGGTAAGTGACGACACTTTGATTGGAACGGCTCCTGATATTACAAGACATTTTATAGAACTGCGGGGTATCGGCATTATCAATGTTAAAACCCTGTTCGGTGTAGAAAGTGTTAAGAATACGCAGGGAATTGACCTGGTTATTAAATTAGAGGAATGGAATAAAGAGAGGTCCTATGACCGACTTGGATTAGAAGAGGATTATATCGAATTCCTTGGTAATAAGGTTCCCTGCCACTCCATCCCAATCCGTCCCGGTAGAAATCTTGCGATCATCTGTGAGGCAGCAGCGGTTAACTATCGTCAGAAGAAGATGGGCTATAATGCAGCTCAGGAACTTTATAATCGTGTAACAAATAACTTGAAAAAATCTGATAACTAAGTTATAACGTTATGTGGAAATAATTTTATCATCAGTGGTATACTTGAAAAATATAAAGAATAGAAAGGTAATCGTATGGAAAAGGTATGTTTTGGTATTGATATCGGCGGCACAGCCGTTAAGGTAGGTTTATTTAACACAGAGGGCACTCTGCTGAACAAGTGGGATTTTTCAACGAAGCTGACCGGTGAAGGTAAGGATATTCTGAAGGATGCAGGTAGATTCATCAATGAGAAGATGGAAGAGTTAAATCTCACAAAAGAAGATGTTATTGGTGTCGGTGTTGGTATCCCCGGTCCTATTAAGGATAATGGAGATGTTCTTGAACTTGCTAATCTTGGTATGGGACATTTTAATATAGAAGAAGAGATGAAGGGTGTTATCGATCTTAAGGTAAAGGGCGGGAATGACGCTAATGTTGCTGCGCTAGGTGAGCTCTGGATGGGCGGCGGTAAAGGTTATCACAATATGGTACTGGCTACCCTTGGAACCGGTGTTGGCGGCGGAATTATCCTGAATGGCACCGTACTTGCGGGAAGCAACGGAGCAGCAGGAGAGATTGGACATATCTTCGTAAATGAAGAAGAGACCAGCTATTGTGGTTGTGGCAAGAAGGGTTGCCTTGAGCAATACGCTTCTGCTACAGGTATTGTTAGAATTGCAAAGCAGATTATGAGTGAAACGGAAGAATTTTCAGCAATGCGTTCCTATCATGATTTAAGTGCAAAAGCAGTATTTGACTGCGCAAAATCAGGGGACAAGCTTGCCCTGGAAGTAGTTGATAAAGCTTGTTATTACTTAGGTGTTGCCATGGCACATATCGCTCAGGTAATTGATCCGGAAGTATTTGTTATCGGTGGCGGTGTATCCAAGGCTGGCGATATCATTACAGAAACTACGAAGAAGCATTATAACAAATATGTTATGGATGCATTAAAAAATAAAGAGTTTAAATTAGCAACGCTCGGCAATGATGCCGGAATTTATGGAGCAGCAAAGCAGATTCTGGCATAGTATATAGCAGAAAAAGCTTAGTAGGAGGCTCATTTTGGAAGATCTTTTTTATCAGAAATTAACATATATATTACCGAAAGAGCAGATCAAACGGAAAGAACCCATGGCAGAGCACACCTCGCTGCACATCGGCGGAGCAGCAGATTATTTTATTGTTCCGGTGACCAGCGGGGAAGTACGTGCTGTAGTGGCATTATGTAAGCAGGAGAGCATGCCTTACTACATCATGGGAAACGGTAGCAATTTACTGGTATCCGACCAAGGCTTCCGTGGACTGATTCTGAAGATTGGGGAGGAGTTTTCTGCAATCCGGGTAAAGGAAGACGGGCAAGTTACTGCTCAGGCAGGAGTACTACTTGCTAAGCTTGCCAATACTGTCGCTGATCACAGTCTGACAGGCTTTGAATTTGCATCCGGAATTCCCGGCACACTTGGTGGAGCTGTAACAATGAACGCCGGAGCCTATGATGGTGAGATAAAGCAGTGTCTAACCGGTGCCAGAGTCATGGACGAGGACGGCAATATCATAGCTTTAAGCTTGGAGGAACTGAAGCTCGGCTATCGGACCAGTATTCTTCAATCTGGTAAGTTAGTTCTACTTGAGGCAGATCTAAAACTATCGATGGGAAATGAACGGGATATCCGTGAAAAGATGAGTGATCTGAACAAGCAAAGGCGTGATAAGCAGCCTTTGGATCAATATAGTGCAGGCAGTACCTTTAAGAGACCGACCGGTTACTTTGCGGGCAAACTTATTTCAGATGCGGGACTCCGTGGATATCAGGTTGGCGGAGCGGCAGTATCAGAGAAACATTGTGGTTTTGTCATCAATAAAGGGAATGCAAGTGCCAAGGAGTTTCTTACTGTTATTGAGGATGTCATCCGAATTGTGGAAGAGAAATTCGGTGTGACGATGGAGCCCGAGGTTAAATTTCTAGGGGAATTTTAATCAGAGTATTATGAGGTCTGTAGATAAAGCCGCATTTATGGAAGGTACGGAGAATATCATGAGATTTGTAATCGTTACAGGTATGTCCGGAGCAGGCAAAAGCTCCGTATTAAAAATGCTGGAGGATGCAGGGTATTTTTGTGTAGATAACCTGCCAATCCAGCTTGTGAAGAAGTTTGTTCGTTTGATCATGCAAGGTAACCAGGAGAAGGTAGCACTTGGAATCGATATCCGCAGTGGACAAGCACTGAAAGAAATGGAGAACGTCCTTCATGATATCTCAAAATCCGGTTATAAAGTAGAAATTCTGTTCTTGGATTGCTCCCAGGAGGTATTGGTAAAGCGTTATAAAGAGACAAGAAGAAGTCATCCGCTATCCGAAATGGGGCGGGTGGAAAAAGGTATTTCTACAGAGAGAGAACGGTTAGAGTTCCTGCGTAAGCACGCAAATATTATCATTGACACAACCCATCTGCTGATCCGGGACTTGAAAGCACAGATTAACAAGATCTATGTTGATGATGAGAAATTTAATAATTTTTTTGTTACGATATTATCCTTTGGTTTTAAATATGGTATTCCGGTAGATTCCGATCTGGTATTTGATGTTCGTTTTTTACCAAATCCTTACTATATTCCTGAGCTTAAGAAGCTAACAGGTAATGAGGAGCAGGTTAGAAGTTTTGTGATGGAATCACCGATTGCGGGCGAGTTCCTGAAGAAGTTGGAAGAGATGCTGTTATTCTTAATTCCAAATTATATTGAAGAGGGTAAGAACCAGTTAGTCATTAGCATCGGCTGTACCGGTGGAAAGCATCGTTCTGTAACACTGGTCAACGAATTAGCGAAGAGATTAATTAATACGGAATATGGTTTAAAAATAGAACATAGAGATATATTAAAGGACTCGTAAAAAGAATTTTATAATTTCAGGATTCTAGAAAAGAACTACGGAACTCATACAAAGGTACTCCTTTCCTGTTCTTTCGGGATTTCTGGATGCCCATTTGACTAAGGAGGCCTGGTATGTCATTTTCTAAAGAAGTGAAAGAGGAGCTTTCCCATCAGCTCAGCAACGCCAGACACTGCAGACTGGCAGAACTGGCAGCAATTCTTTCCTGTGAAGGGCGGATTATTGGTTCGCATTCAAAGTATTTTATTAAATTGCAAACAGAAAATCTTGTAGTTGCAAGAAAGTACTTTACATTAATCCGAAAAACATTTAATATAAATATTGATGTTTCTGTCAAAACTAATAGTAATGCGAAAGACAATCGTATGTATACAATTGTCATACGAAATCCGGAAGCAGCTAATTTGATTTTACAGGCTACAAAGCTGTCACGTCAGGAGATATTCCCTGGGGAGAAAACTCCACATATCTATGATAGTTCTTTTTCCGACAAATCAAATAGTACAGAGATAGGTATTGCAGATCCGATGATTACGCAGAATGCATGCTGCAAAAGGTCCTTTATCCGTGGAGCATTTTTAGCTTCCGGTTCCATGAGTGATCCGAAGAAGGCATATCATTTTGAAATAGTTGCGACCGGTATGGAGAAGGCTGAGCAGCTAAGAGATATGATACAGACATTTTCAATTGATGCTAAAATAGTAATGCGTAAGAAAAATTACGTAGTGTATGTGAAAGAAGGCTCTCAAATCGTAGACCTGTTAAACGTCATGGAAGCACATGTTGCTTTAATGGATCTGGAGAATGTAAGAATACTTAAGGAAATGCGCAATTCCATTAACCGACAGGTGAATTGTGAAGCTGCAAACATCAGTAAAACGGTGGTCGCTGCATCGAAACAGATCGATGATATCATTTATATCAAAGATAACGTGGGGTTGGGAGATTTAGCGGATGGTTTAGAAGACATTGCAAGGCTGAGGATTGAATATCCGGAAGCCTCCCTGAAAGAATTGGGTTCAATGTTATTACCTCCCATCGGAAAATCAGGTGTTAACCATAGATTACGAAAATTAAGTATGATAGCAGATCAATTGCGGGAGCATAAGGAGGAAAATAGTCATGATAACGAAGGAAATAGTAATTAATATCCCTAACGGCTTAGAAGCCAGACCAGTTGCATTGCTTGTTCAGGTAGCCAGTCAGTACGAATGCAGTATCCATGTTGCAAGTAATGATAAGCGTGTTAATGCAAAGAGCATTATGGGAATGATGAGCATGGGTATTTCAACCGGAGAGTCGGTAACTGTGACAGCGGAAGGTCCGGACGAAGAAGCAGCAGTTGAGAATATCGAGAAATATTTAAGCAGCAAATAAGCATCTCAATATAGGAACCTACAGGGTACAGTTCAAAAGACTGTACCCTTTTTGAAAAAATAAATTAATAAATATGTAAAGAAATGTTTAAGCTTTTATGGTATACTGATTTCGTTGAAATAGTATCGTAGCCTGTTTTACGAAAAGGGGAATCCTATGATAGAGAATAGAAATAATCAAGATAAAAGAAGTAAAAAGAAATCAAAGAAAGCGTTAATCATAGTACTGATTGATATATTAGTGATTGTACTTTTATTCGGCGGATACCGATTATTTATATATGTGCAGGACAAATTAGATGAGTTGACAGCTGAGAAGATTGAATCTGGTGATTCCGGTGATAATTCACAGGATTCGCAGGGGTTGACGGAAGAACAAAAAGCTGCTAAAGCCGAGCAGGAAAGACTTAGAACGGAAGAAACGGAACGAAAGGAACTGATCGCACAGGCAGATCAATTGGCTTTTGGTTATAACTATGAGGGAGCGATTGCTCTTCTGAAGAGTTATCATGGGACCGAGGGTGATTACCGGTTGTACACTTCATTGGTAAAAGCGATAGAACGTTATGAATCAGAGCAGTCAAAGCTATTGCTTTATGGTGGAGTATATAATTCTGTTTATGAGATCAGTCATTTGTTTTTCAGCGCACTGATTGCGGATACCTCAAGGGCATTTGATGGTGACTCTAATTCGTTGAGCTATAATAAATATAATCTTACAATCGCAGAATTCGAGAAAATCCTTCAGACTTTATATGATCAAGGGTATGTACTGGTGAATGTATCAGATATCTATACGCTCGAGTCTCAGGAGGACGGTACAAAGAGATATGTGGCGAATAAATTCTACTTGAAGGAAGGCAAAAAACCAATCATTATATCTGAGGATGATGTTGCTTTTTATGAGTATATGCTGAATGACGGGTTTGCATCGAAGTTAGTTCTGGATGAGAAAGGAAAGCCTACCTGTGAAATGATAATGAGTGACGGAACCATTTCTACCGGATCATTCGACATCGTGCCAATTGTGGATGATTTTGTAGAACAGCATCCGGATTTCTCCTACAATGGTGCCAAAGGACTTCTTACCTTAACCGGGTATGAAGGTATCCTGGGATATCGAACCAATGAAATGACTTCAGCCACATATTCAGAAGATGTGGAAGAAGCAAAAAAAGTAGTGGAAGCCTTGAAAGCCGATGGCTGGGAATTTGCCTGCCACAGCTGGGGGCATAAGGATATGCAGGCAGCAGAGGTGGAACTTCTTAAGAACGATACGGACCGTTGGATTTCTGAAGTCGGATCCATCCTAGGTCCAACGGATATCTATGCATTTCCTTTCGGTAATGATATTGAGATGGGTGGAGGGATTTATATCGGTGACAAGTACGAAGTCCTGAAGGAAAGCGGATTTCATATCTTTCTCGGTGTATATAAGGAGCCATGGCTTCATATTAAAAAAAACTATGTAAGAATGACGAGAAGACCGATTGATGGACAGACCTTCTTTGACTATCCGGACCGATTAAAAGATCTGTTTCGTGTTGAGGAGATCATCTATCCGAGCCGGCCTGATAAGACTTGGTAAACAGACAGAACTGCCATATTTACTTAATACGGCAGTCCTTTTTGCATCTTCAAAAGCTCTAATCCGATTGACATCCAGAGCTCCGTATCATAAAATGTTCTATATAGAATACACGGAAAAATACCTTTTTGAATGGTGAATTGTAGGAGGAACGGGATGGAAAAGCAGAAACTTAAGGATTTGCTAGAGGAGATTCAAAATCATAGCTGTCAGGTTCCGGACGGCATGGATCCGTTCCTCTTATCCGAAGAGATGATGAATTATATCGGAGATACCGACGATGTTTTAAGGGATGAGCTGATTCTCTCCATCCTGATGAAATGGATCAATTCGGGTATTCTAACCACGGATGAGACGGAAAAGATTCTGAGGATAGCCTTAGATTCAGACCATTTATTACATGGGCTGGGTTATATCAATGATACGGTTTTCTGCCGAACATTTTCAGTTGAAGTTATAGCTTCCGCTATCAATCGACACAGAAAGCAAAGCTATCTGTCAGAAGAGATGATAAAGAATGCTTTTCATACCGTATTACAATTTTATAACGAGGATATCGATGTCAGAGGTTATGTGGAAGATAAAGGGTGGGCTCATGGCGCTGCACACGGCGCGGATGCCCTTGATGAATTTGCCAGATGTGACAAAATAGGATATGATGGGTTAATTGAAATTCTTGAAGCCATCCACAAAAAAGTAAGTATGAATCATTATGGCTATATCCATTATGAAGAGGAACGTATGATCACAGCGGTTAAGGCAGTACTTGAAAGAAAGCTGATACCGGTTGGCGAGATCATAGACTGGATTAATAGATTCGATTCCCTGGAGAAAAGTGATAACTATGTGAAGAACATGGTGCAAGAAGTCAATATTGGTGATTTCTTAAAAAGTTTTTATTTCCGATTGATAGAAACAGAAGAATATATGCTGATTACTGATGAAATCAAAAACATAGTAAAGAAAATTAACCGGTTTAGTAAGTATTAGCTGGTTACGTAAAGATATATGCCACCGTGAAGCGGCAGAATGGAGACATTATGAATTTTACTCATTTGCATGTACATACAGAATATAGTTTATTGGACGGTTCCGGTAAGATTAAGGAAATGGTTCTTCATGCAAAGGAACTCGGGATGGACAGCCTTGCTATCACTGATCATGGTGTCATGTATGGCGTCATTGATTTCTATAAGGCATGTCTGGCAGAGGGGATTAAGCCAATTATCGGCTGTGAGGTGTATGTGGCTCCGAACTCCAGATTCGACCGAGAAATCGGGGCATCGGAGGAACGTTACTTCCACCTTATTCTACTAGCAGAGAATAATACCGGATATCAGAACCTGATGAAGATTGTCTCCAAAGGATTTTTGGAAGGCTTTTATTATAGACCCCGAATTGATTATGAGGTACTTCAGAAATATAGTGAAGGCATCATTGCACTCAGTGCCTGTCTTGGAGGAGAGGTACAGAGTAATTTGCTGAAGGGCTTTTATGCCGAGGGTAAGAATGTGGCTTTAAGGCTCGAGAGCATTTTTGGTAAAGGCAACTTCTTCCTGGAATTACAAGACCATGGAATGCAGGAACAGAAGAGTGTAAACCAGGGGTTATTACGTTTGTCCCAAGAGATAGGAATTAAGTTGGTAGCAACGAATGACGTCCATTATACCTACGCGGAGGACGCTGATCCCCATGATATCCTACTCTGCATCCAGACGCAGAAGAAGGTAAATGAAGAGAACCGGATGCGTTACGAAGGTGGACAATTTTATATGAAGTCTCCGGAAGAGATGTTATCCATCTTTCCTTATGCGAAGGAAGCGCTGGAGAATACCTATTCCATTGCCCAGAGATGTAACGTAACGATTAACTTTGGTGAATACAAATTACCGGTTTATCCCGTTCCCGAGGATTATACAGCATTCGAATATCTGGATACCTTATGTCGGGAAGGCTTGAAGAAGAGATACCAGCCGGTTCCGGAGGAACTGTGGGAACGCCTGGATTATGAATTAGATACGATCCGTAGCATGGGCTTCGTGGACTACTTCCTGATTGTATGGGATTTTATCAAATATGCAAAGGATCATAATATTGCAGTAGGACCGGGCAGAGGTAGTGCTGCCGGATCCATCGTTTCCTATGCTTTGGAAATCACCGGAATTGATCCGATTAAATATAACCTATTGTTTGAACGTTTCCTGAATCCGGAGCGTATCTCTATGCCGGATATTGATATTGACTTCTGCTACGAGCGTAGGCAGGAGGTTATCAATTATGTTACAAGAAAATACGGCAAGGATAAGGTGGTACAGATTGTAACCTTCGGTACGATGGCCGCAAGAGGAGTCATCCGTGATGTGGGACGTGCCTTGGATTTGCCTTACGCCCAGGTTGACACCATTGCAAAGATGATTCCAATGGAATTAGGCATTACAATCGAGAAGGCGTTGGCTGCAAATAAAGAGCTAAGACAGCTTTATGAGTCCAACCCGGATGTGAAGTATCTGATTGATATGTCCAAGAGACTGGAAGGCTTGCCAAGACATACTTCCATGCATGCCGCGGGAGTCGTAATCGGTAAGGAAAGCATAGATGAATATGTTCCCCTATCCCGTTCTTCCGATGAATCTGTTACTACTCAGTTTACGATGACCACCTTGGAAGAGTTAGGCTTGTTAAAGATGGACTTCTTAGGATTGCGTACACTGACGGTAATCCAGAATGCAGAAGCTCTTGTGAATAAGAACAGACCTGTTGATAATAAATTTGATATGGAGAAGATTGATTACTCCGACGAGAAGGTGTATGACCTGATATCCTCCGCTAAGACTGAAGGTATCTTCCAGTTGGAAAGTGCCGGAATGAAGAGCTTCATGAAGGAATTGAAGCCAAGAACCCTGGAGGATATTATAGCTGGTATCTCACTTTATCGACCGGGTCCAATGGAATTCATTCCGAAATACGTGAGAGGTAAGAATGAGACCGGTAAAATTATCTATGAGTGCCCGCAGCTGGAACCGATCCTGTCACCGACCTATGGCTGTATCGTTTATCAGGAGCAGGTAATGCAGATCGTTCGAGAGCTGGCAGGTTATAGCTATGGTCGAAGCGACCTGGTTCGACGAGCAATGTCCAAGAAGAAAGAATCCGTAATGATTAAGGAACGTAAAAACTTTGTATATGGTAATGAGGAAGAAGGGGTTCCGGGTTGTATCAGCAAAGGAATTTCGGAACAGGTTGCGAACCACATCTTTGATGAAATGATGGACTTTGCTAAATATGCCTTCAACAAGTCCCATGCAGCTGCCTATGCTGTAGTTTCGTATCAGACGGCTTATCTAAAATGCTATTATCCGGTGGAATTCATGGCTGCGCTTATGACGTCAGTGATTGATAATCCCGGTAAAGTTAGCGAGTATATCTACACCTGCAGACAGATGGATATTGAGATTCTTCCTCCTGATATCAATGAAGGAGACGCTGTATTCACCGTATCGAAGGTCGCCATCCGATATGCTCTTGCGGCAATCAAAGGTGTAGGTAAACCGGTCATTGAAGCGATTGTAGTAGAACGAGAGGAAAACGGTCCATTTACCAGCCTGAAGGATTTTGCAACCAGATTATCCGGTAAAGAAGTAAATAAGCGTACGATTGAAAGCTTCATTAAAGCAGGAGTATTCACAAATCTGCATCCGAACCGCAGACAGTTGATGATGAGCTATATTCAGATCATCGACAGTATCGCAGCAGATAAGAAGAAATCATTGACCGGTCAGATGACCTTATTTGATTTTGCCGGTGAAGAAGAGAAGTTAGATTATGAAGTTACGATGCCGGATGTAAGTGAATATAGCGACGAACAGCTCCTAGCCTTTGAGAAAGAGGTCTTAGGTATCTACGTCAGCGGACATCCATTACAGACTTATGAGAATCGCATCAAGAAGAACGTAACCGCTTATTCCAATGATTTTGAAATTGATGAAGAGACGGAGAAACCGAAAGTTATTGACGGAAGTGCACATATCATCGGAGGTATGGTGACGGCAAAGACAATCAAGACCACCAGAAATAACAGTATGATGGCTTTTATCACATTAGAGGATTTATTTGGGATAGTTGAGGTTATAATATTCCCGAAGGATTACGAGAAATTTAAGACCATGATTGAACCGGACCAGAAGATTTTCGTCCGCGGCAAAGTAACCGTGGAGGAAGAGAAAGCGGCAAAAATGATTTGTCAGGACATTATACCCTTCGACAGCATACCGCAGGAGGTATGGATCAAATATCCGGACCTGGCGGCATTTCAGAGCGATGAACAATCCTTGTATCAGATACTTGATGGTTTTGATGGTAACGATACCGTTATTATCTTCTGTGAAAATGAGAAATGTATGAAAAAACTTCCAAAAAGTAGGAGCGTTAAGGCCGATAAAGACCTTATTCAACGTTTAATGACAATATATTCTGAAGAAAATGTAAAAATAGCAGAAAAGAGTATTGAAAAACTAGGGAAAATGGATTAGAATACTGATTTAGTTGTTGTATTTGTTTATGCAATAAACATAACTATATTCGTGTACAGTAATCGTAATACCGCATGAGCGGTATTGTTGGAGGGAAAATAATAATGGGAAGTAACGTTAAGACAATCGGCGTGCTGACGAGTGGTGGAGATGCGCCGGGAATGAACGCTGCAACAAGAGCGGTAGTTAGAACCGCATTGGCAGCAGGCCTAAAGGTAAAAGGCATTATGAGAGGTTATCAGGGTCTATTGGATGAAGATATCATAGATATGGATACCAGAAGTGTTTCTGATATCATCCAAAGAGGAGGAACCATTCTTTACACAGCAAGATGTCTTGATATGCTTAAGTCAGAGGTTCAGGACAGAGCTGCAGAGATCTGCAGAAAGCATGAGATCGATGGCCTAGTAGTTATCGGTGGCGACGGTTCCTTCAAGGGAGCTCAGCAGTTAGCAAGAAGAGGTATTAATGCAATTGGTGTTCCGGGAACGATTGATCTGGATATCGCATGCACGGATTATACAATCGGTTTTGACACTGCAGTAAATACTGCCATGGAAACTATTGATAAAGTAAGAGATACATCAACCTCTCATGAAAGATGCAGTGTTATTGAAGTTATGGGAAGACATGCCGGATTTATCGCATTATGGTGTGGTATCGCAAACGGTGCAGAAGAGATTTTAATCGCTGAGCGTTATGATTATGATGAGCAGAGAATTATTAATAATATTATTGAGAAACGTAAAAGAGGCAAGAAGCATTACATCATTGTTAATGCAGAAGGTGTTGGTGATTCCAATGGTATGGCTAAGAGAATTGAAGCTGCTACCGGTATGGAGACGAGAGCTACCATCATCGGTCATGCCCAGAGAGGTGGAAGCCCCACAACCAGAGATCGTGTGTATGCTTCCATGATGGGTGCAAAAGCAGTAGATTTATTAGTTGAAGGAAAGTCTAAGCGCATCGTAGCTTATAAAGATGGTGCCTTTGTTGATTTTGATATCGAAGAAGGTTTAGCAATGAAGAAGGATGTTAATCAGTACATGTATGAATTGTCCATCCGCCTTTCCAAGTAATCGTAAATAATGATAGAAATTATGATATGCCTAGGTTATTGTCGGAGATATATTCCTTTATAATCTAGGCCTTTTTATGCTTATTAAGTCAAACGTAAAAGTTTTACTTGCAATATTGTGGAAAAGGTATTATATATAAATTTTATAAAATCAGTAAAGTGGGGATTTGGGATGAGTAAAAGAACAAAGAAGTTACTTTCATATTATAAGCCGTATCTGGGATTGTTTTTCGCAGATATGTTTTTTGCATTGGTAGCAGCAGCGATTTCCTTGGTATTCCCGATGATAGTTCGTTATATCACCAACAATGTGCTTGTGAATTATGAGTTGCCAGAAGCAACACCTATCATTATTCAATTGCTTTTTGTAATGCTCGGATTAGCTCTGTTAGAGTTTGCCAGTAACTACTTCATAGCATATAAAGGTCATATGATGGGTGCCAAGATGGAATATGACATGCGAAACGACCTGTTTGGACATTATCAGAAGTTATCCTTTAATTTTTATGATAACCAGAAGACTGGGCAGCTGATGTCACGAATCACCAACGATTTATTCGACATCTCAGAGCTCTGCCATCACGGACCGGAGGATATCGTAATTTCTATCATTAAAAGCGTTGGTGCCTTCGTTATCCTAATTCGGATCAACGTAGCACTGACCATTTTGGTGTTTGCATTCCTACCGTTTATGTTTGTTTTTGCTTATCTCATGAGGGGAAAGATGAATCGAGCTTTCCGTAAGAACAGGGAGCGGATTGCAGAAATTAACGCGCAGGTGGAGGATAACCTATCCGGAATCCGGGTGGTGAAGTCTTTTGCGAATGAGGAAATTGAGATAGATAAATTTCATGAAGGTAACTCCCGTTTTGTAGAGAGCAAGCGAGGCAGCTACCTTTATATGGCGGGTTTCCACTCAGGGCTTACATTATTCACGGCGCTCATCAATGCCAGCATGATAGCAGGTGGCAGTCTCTTCATAACCTATGACATTATTACAATAAGTGACCTGCTTACCTTTTTATTATATATTAATAACCTGATCGATCCTGTCAGAAAGCTGATTAACTTTACAGAGAGCTTCCAAAACGGTATCACCGGCTTTGAACGTTTCCATAGTATACTTGAGATTGCACCGGACATTATAGACAGGAAGAATGCAGTCGTTCTGACCGATGTAAAAGGGGACATAGAATTCAATCAGGTGGCCTTTAAATACAATGACACGACCAGTGATGTTTTCCGCAATATTGACCTAAAGGTAGATGCAGGTGATTATATGGCTCTTGTCGGGTCCTCCGGTGTCGGCAAGACTACTATGTGCAGTTTGATCCCACGATTTTATGAAGTATCGGAGGGAAGTATCACCATCGACAAAATTGATATTCGTGATATCACAATCCGTTCCCTGCGTAAGAATATCGGGATCGTCCAGCAGGATGTCTATCTTTTTGCTGGTACAGTGATGGATAACATCAAGTATGGTAAGCTTGATGCAACAGAGGATGAAATTATCGATGCTGCTAAGAATGCCAATGCTCATGACTTTATCATGGAACTTCCCGATGGGTACAACACCTTCATCGGCCAACGCGGAATTAAGCTTTCTGGTGGGCAGAAACAGAGACTGAGTATTGCCAGAGTATTCTTAAAGAATCCACCTATCCTGATTTTTGATGAGGCTACCTCTTCATTAGATAATGAGAGTGAGAAGGTAGTACAGGACTCCTTAGAGAAGCTTGCAACAAATAGAACAACCTTTGTTATCGCTCACCGTCTTTCCACAATTAAAAATGCTAAAAAGATATTGGTGCTTACAGAAGAAGGAATCAAAGAGACCGGAACCCATGAAGAGCTTCTGAACCTGAACGGGATCTACGCAGGTCTATATCGTATGACTTATGAGAGAAAAGGTGCTGTTGGATAGTTAGAAATTCTTTTACAAATTCTGATACTTGACATAATTCGACACAAAATATATGATAAGTATTCTATACCACATAATTACCGGACTTAAAACTTATTTTATATATTTTGGAGGTTACTACATGTTAATTTATGCAATTATTTCGATCACTTCAGCTCTTCTTTTCTATACCATCGGAGTATGGAGTGAAAAAATTCAAGGCCAGCTTAAGAAATGGCACTTAGTTATATTCTGGATCGGGTTTGTATTTGATACGTTAGGGACTACCCTTATGGCCGAAATAGCAGGTGGAGAATTCAAATTGAATTTCCACGGTATCACCGGATTGTTAGCAATCGTATTAATGTTGTTCCATGCTATATGGGCTACAGTTGTAATTGTTAAAAAGGATAAGAACGCTCTGACCAATTTTCATAAGTTCAGCATTATTGTATGGCTGATTTGGTTGATTCCTTTTGTTTCAGGAGCAATGTTTGGTATGGCAAAGTAATTATCATCAACACTGCCTTAAAATCGATGAATTAGGCTGTAAGTAAGTATGGCTGAAGTTCTATTCGTAAGCAGGAGTTCTACATGTGTTCCGACGCCAGGACAGCGATTACCCTGTTCGTATCAGCTCAGACATAATTCTTATGTCTGGCTGCTTCGAACAGAAGTAACCGCAGTCCGTTCTAACGGAACACATCTGTAGATACTCCTGCTTGCTCTTTAACTTCAGCTATTTACGTATTGGCATCGCACCTGCTTCCGTTTTATGGTATTGTTAACAAAAAGTTCATAGTTATTACCCTTGTTTTTATGGAACGATATTAATAATACACGCGTCTAATGTTTAGAAAGGAAGTTGAAAGAACATTGCATCCATTTTATCATTTACATCATCTGCCAAGACATGTATACTATCCTATGTGAATATTTCATGCAGTAAAACCGAAGTTCGAGGTGTGGACTACGTTCCTGTTGTGAACTACATTCACATACCTAAGAAAAGGACAGTTGATGAAAATAGGTTAATATAGGGGGATAATAGGATGCAGAAGGATGTGCAAAACGACCTCTTAGAAAAATCGCCTGCATATGACATAGAAACCCTAATCCGACAATATGGAAATGACGTATTGCGAACGGCGTATATGTATGTCAAAGATATTCATTCGGCAGAAGATATTTTTCAAGATGTGTTTATTAAGGTGAATCAAAAGCTTTCAACCTTTGAAGGCAATTCCAGCATTAAGACTTGGATCATCAGGATTACGATTAATACCTGTAAGGATTATCTGAAGAGTGCTTGGAACAGGAAGGTCGTGCCTATGATGGAATATCAGGAGGATGCGATCGTCAGTGAATCAGATTACGATGAGGTGGAAAATCAGGATACGAAGGAATTGATCAAGAAATCAGTTCTTTCACTACCGGCAAAATATAAGGATGTTGTGCTCTGTGTGTATTTTCAGGATATGTCAATCGCAGAGGCTGCGAACGCCTTACACATTGCCGAGGGGACAGCGAAGAGTAGATTGTCCCGAGCTAGGCAGAAACTAAAATCTATTTTAGAAGGGAGGATTTCAGATGAACTATAATGGCAAGAAAAATGAGAATATTGAAATTGATGACATGAAAATAAAATCTCATCTGAATGCTTCTCTTGATTTAAGTGGAATCAGCGTATCAGAGGATTTAATTAATAGAACGCTCGAGGCGATTAAAAAATCGTCGGAAGAGCAACTGGAAAACGAAGTTAGTAAGACAAGCTCAGAAGATTATAAGAAAGTAATACCATGGAACAGATATATTCGTACCTTTGCAGGAGTAGCTGCAGCAGCAGTTGTTGTAGTCGCAGGCTATGGCTTATTTAGCGGAGCTCTATTCTCTGCGAAGAAATCAGATACTCAGAATTCAACAAATATTGACATGGCTTATGATGCATCATTTACGGAATCTACTACAGCCGCTTCAGATAGCGATACCTACCAAGCAAAGATGGAAGGGGAAGCTATGGAAGAAGCAACTGCCAGTGATGAGATGGCTAATGCCGCAGGCGCATTTACTGCAGAAGAAAGTATGGATACTGCAGACGCAGTCGTGGAAGCTCCTCTTTTCTCCATCACGGCAGACATTGTGGAAGAAGATGCGGGTGAAGGGATTAGTGGTTTTACCGGCGAAAGCATTGCATCAAGTACACCTTCCGATTCCCGATTGGGAGAATACGGAGTCGATGTTCTTACCTTCCGTGATATATTCCTTGCAGATCCAGCTCAGGCAGAGTATATAACCGTCACCGATGAGGTAAACAAAACATCAATTACCCTTACCTCTCAGGTAGAAATCAATGATTTCTATGGGATTATGGATCAGCAGCAGTTCACTTTTGCTTCTGGATCATCATCCGATACAAACTATTCCATTGAGGTTACAGCTACACCGGAGGCAGCGCTCTATACCATGACCATCGGAACTCAAGTAACCGTTGTCTATACGGGAGCAGAGGTTGCAAGCCAGAGCCTTTACGATGCAGTAGATATAGAAGCTTTGAAGATAATTCTGGGAGAGTTTTATCAGAAATATGCTGAGTGAATAAAATACTGAGATAATAAAGAAGGTTCTTACCTAGAATGGTAAGAACCTTTTCTTGATGTTATCAATGCTCTTGATATTGCCTAAATAAGAACCCATTCCTTCGAAGGACTACAGTTCTTCATCTTCCGGTGCGAGATCTTCAACGTTCTCTTCAGGAGCGATGTTAATCGGCACATATTCTCTGGAATCTTTCTCTGACTCTTCCTCTGTATTGAAATCTTCAAAATCATCTTCAAAATCATCGAAATCGTCGGATGAATCCTTCTTAATAAAATTCTTATAAACATAATAAGCACCAGCTGCAACGGACGCTAAAGCAAGTGTTCCAAATATAAACTTTCCGAATTTTTTCATGTTCTATGACTTCCTTTCCGTTTTTAATTATAATTATGTACTATTCTTCAATTATAATTCGGTTTTTGTAAAAAATAAAGTAAAATATCTATAAACTTGAAAAAATTGCTAAAAGCGGTGTTTCCACAGATAATAATTGACGTCTGCATATCGATACTATAGTTAATATTTTTCTGTATGCCGCTTTTCTAATTTAAAAACAACGATATGAAGTTTCAGTAATTTACTATATTTGCCTTTACATTTCCACGTAAATATTTTATGATGAAATGGACTGTCAGGTTAATATAAAATAGGGGAAGGTAGGAAGTTATTATGAATATTGGATTATTTTCGGAGACCTATTATCCCGAGATTAATGGTGTGGCTACATCCGTCTATACGTTGAAAAATGAACTTGAGAAAATAGGACACAACGTCTATGTATTTACAACTACAACTCCGGGTGCACCAGAGTATGAATATAATGTTTTCAGGGTTCCCAGTGCACCGTTTATCTTTATTACTGAGCGGAGAGTAGGTTTGTTCTATCAACCGAAACTCGCACATATCATAAAGAAATTAAATCTTGATATTATCCATACCCATACAGAATTTTCCCTAGGTATCTTTGGACGTATTATGGCGAAGGAATTAAAGCTCCCGGTAGTGCATACGTATCATACGATATATGAAGATTATACACACTATTTGACACGGTTTAAAGCATTGGATAAAAGAGCGAAAACCTTTGCCAGGACCTATAGTAAAGTATGTTGTAATACAGTGGAGCAGGTAGTTGTGCCTACGGAGAAGACCAGGGAATTATTGATGACTTATCAAGTGCATAAGGATATCGCAGTCGTTCCTACAGGGATTGATCTGAGTAAGTTTGACAAGAACAAATATCCTAAGATGAGGATAGAGGCTCTAAGGCAGCAGTATGGTATCAGACCGGAGGATAAGGTTCTAATCTATATCGGGCGTGTATCTCAGGAGAAGAATATTGAAATGATCATCAGTGCAATGCCGGAATATATGAAGACAAGAGAGAGTGTCAAGTTTGTAATCGTAGGAAGCGGACCGGCACTGGAAAGTCTCAAGGAAATGGTGAAGGAGCATTCACTAAATCCTAGGTTTGTATTTACCGGATCCCAGCCTTGGGATAGTATAGGTCTATTTTATCGATTGGGGGATGTGTTTGTGAGTGCCTCAAGAAGTGAGACCCAAGGACTGACCTATATCGAAGCCATGGCGTCCGGACTTCCGGTAGTAGCCAGAGAGGATAAATGCCTGGATGATATTCTGGAGACCGGCAAAAATGGATATAGTTTTACAGATAAGGATGGGCTTTATCATGGTCTGGATCAGGTGCTTTTCCTGGACAAGCAGACGGATTACAGTCAGAATGCAGTGGATAAGGTACAGAAATACTCCACTCAGGAATTTGCCAGTAATATTGAAAAGGTGTATCAGCAAGTATCTTCAAGGGATCGAGTCTATTGCAGGAAGCCAGACTACGAGACGAAGAAAATCTAATATCAGTAGAAAGAGCTGACCGACACAGATGATTTGCGTCAAATGCAGCCATGCTTTGTTAGTGTAATTAATGAGAGGAATGAAATGAATATGGGAAATAGAGTTGAAACAGCACGGAAGCTTTTTCAGGAAGGTTATAATTGTTCGCAGGCTGTATTTGCTGCTTTTAGTGATATCTATGGTATAGATCCGGATACTGCATTAAAGTTATCCAGCTCTTTTGGTGGTGGATTCGGGAGACAGCGTGAAGTATGTGGGGCTATATCGGGTATGTGTATGATAGTTGGTCTTGAGACTGGAACCAGTCGGAAGATGGATGATGAAGGCAAGAAATATAATTATAGCATTGTTCAGCAATTATCGGGTGAGTTTAAGGAAATCAGCGGATCTTTGATCTGCCGAGAGCTTTTAGGTTTGGATGCTGATGGGAATCCTGATCCGACCCCTCAGAAAAGGGATGACAAGTATTATAATACACGGCCTTGTGAACAGCTGGTTATGGATGCAGCTGAAATTACGGAGAGATTTTTATTAGAAAGGCAAAAAGTTGGTCTATAAAAGTCTTAATAGAAAGAAAAAAATAGAATGTAAGAAAATATTAAGCAAATAGACAAGATTTTGACAATAATTTTGTGATATGATACTATATATAGTAACGAAACAATATAAGCTATAAGGAAAATTGACATTCATGTTAAGAGGGATGAAATAGGAGGAATGTAGGATGAAAACACGTTATTACAAAAAAATAGCTATGTTCATGGCGTTTGTACTAATTGTACCGATGTTTTGGAGTATGAATGTGGCTGTGGCCAGAGCAGCGACTCCGTCCTTTGTCCAGACAAAAGTAGAAATTGTCGGAACGGGCGAAACCTATCAACTAGATATTAAGGATAAGGTTGATAAAAGCAAATATAATTGGACCTCAACGAATCAAGATGTTGCAACAGTCACTGACAAGGGATTGATAACCTCCATTGGCAGAGGATCAGCAACAATCAGATGTAAGATTACATATCCTTCAAAGAAGACTAAGACTTTATCCTGTAAGGTGTCCGTATTACTACCGGCCACAGAGATTACGATTACGAATGCAACCCTGGTCAACGGTGCATATGTAATGGCACTGAATTCAACCATGGATTTTGATACAACAGTAATGCCGGTAAATTCAACCGATAAGGTTTACTGGAGTGTCGGAGTAGGAGATACAAGCTGTATCCGGATAGATGATGCTGCTAACGGAAGAGTAACAGCTATAAAAGCCGGAAAAGTAACACTGGTAGCAACAGCTGCAAAATCCGCGACGAAAGAAGCAGCAGATTCAAGCATAATCAATGATGCAATCATTATTGAAGTAGTTGGACCGACCGCAACCGTTAAATCAGCAGAAATTTCTGCTTCCAATATAATTTCCGTTGTATTTGACAGTCCGGTTAATCCTGGCACGGTAATCAATGCAGACAAGACGTTGTCAGATAATATTACGTTGAGTCTGAGCAAAGATACAAAGGGTGTTCTTGCAAGTGATCCGGGGGCATTGACAGCGGAATTATCTTCTGATAACAAAACTCTTACGATTACTGCAAAGAATTCATTTACGGGATACTACGGTATTAATTTCTCCAGCAGCATAAAAACTGCAGATGGTACCGCACTTGAGTCATATTATAAGAAGCTTTATTATATTGATACCACTCCTCCGGCTTATTCAACTACGACGGTGGACGATTCAGGATATTTAGCGACGATTACCTTTACAGAAGCATTGAACTACACGAACCTTAAGATCAGTGGTGCAGCACTCGTTTCTACCTCAGGAATTACAGCTAATGCCACCTCTTTATCGGTCTTAAATAACGTGTTGAACTATACAATCAGTCAGGATAAGAAATCCATAACCATCAATCTGAAGAATATTTCAGCAGTTGATTACGGAAAACTGTTCCAGATTTACATCTCAGGTGTAACTGACTTGTCTGGAAATGCACCAAGCGGTATGTTTATGACAGCATACCTGCAAACAGATACGTCTTACAAGCCACAAGCTCAGATCATGTCCGTTCTGCGTACTAGCTATGATGTAATTACAGTAACCTTTGACCGGGCAATCCAAATCCAGATGCCTGGACAGATCCAGATCGCTGGTGGTTCCAACTATGTTGGTGTTGTGGATTCAACAAATAACCAGAAGGTTAATTACACGATATCAGCAAATGAAGCATTAGGAACCGGTGTGAAGACAGTATCAGTAGGTTTCTTTAATGCATTTAATGTAAACCCTGCGGACACTTCAGCGAATACAATGCAGAGCCGTTTTGTGGACTTTACTGCAGATGTCTCACTTCCTATATTGGTAGGGTCAAGCTATGACACAGATAAAGCAGTTCTAACCCTTACTTATAGTGAAAATGTCAATTTGGCAGCAGCATCCGGTATCTTTGTATCGATTTACACATCAAATACCGATGATATCAGACCAAATACAAATATTACATATACAAGGATTACACATACGGAAGGGAATCATATTATCAAGCTACAACTAGCTGGTGTATCAACGATGGGTACCTATACCTTTACAATGGCGCAGGGCTTTGTAACAGATAATTTCCGTAACAGAAGTGATACAAGAGCGATGGTTATTACAACCAGTAGTGGGACTTCAACAGAGCTTCCCGGACCGTATTCCATTGCACAGGCCTCAACTAACTTGAGTCAGATTAATGTAAGGTTCCTTTATAAGCTTGATATTGCTACAGCACAGAATATCAGTAATTATACCATTGCCGGCTTAACAATTGTAAGTGCAACACTGACTGAGAATACTAATACTGGTTCTACTGTAATTCTTACTATTGCGGACAGTTCCATAGTAGCAGAAGTAGCAAGACCGGTAACAATTAAGGGTGTTATGGGATATAATAACAGCTATTCTGCTATAACGAATTACAGTAGCTCTGTTACCTTGAAAGAAAATGTGAAACCAACCTGTTCCGGTGCAGTATTTGATGCGGCAGCAAGGAATATTGTAAGATTGAACTTCAGCGAAGCTATTACAGGCACAATTTCAGTTAAGGTTACAAGTTCCTATAATACGAATACTGTTGAAATTCCAAGTTCAGTTTCAATTAATGGTAGTAGCGTTGTGCTCAACCTGACAGGATATCCTACAAGTGGCAGCTTTCTACGCATTGATATCTTAAGTAGCAATCTTACAGACTCAAATGGTAATGCTGTAACAGCAATGCAGCCATCTTATATGACAGTTGTAAACTAATGATAAAAGGAGACGCTAATGTACACATTCAAAGACGAATTCCGAACCGGAATAGCACAGATTGACGAAGAACATGAAAAGCTTTTTGAAATTACTGACAAAGCATATGAGACCCTGATGGATGAATTTATTCCGGATAAATATGATTATATCGTAGATATTCTGAAGGAATTGACAGAATATGCAACGATTCATTTTGAGCATGAAGAAGCTTATATGGCAAGCATCCGCTATAAGAAACTATTGTCTCATAAGGTAGAGCATCAAGAATTTGCTGAGAAGATTGCAACTTATGATCTTAGCGAAGTAGATGAAAATCAAAAGGGAGTTATCTTAGAACTTCTAGATTTTCTGAATGATTGGCTAATTCATCATATCATTGAGAATGATAAACCGATCGGACAGTAAAAGGAATCGTTATTAGTCATTTACATAAAGGTTGCCGTATACCGGGCTAAAGTGCCACGGTTTACGGCAACCTTTTATTCGTTTTTGTTTCTGAGTGGGCTTCCTTAAAATGCGCGTAGCATTATCCTAGTTCAATGCCGTAGCCCGGTTTTCTGATATCTTAATGCTGCTATGAGAAGGATCTCCGAAATCTCTGGTGAAGATATCGCTCTTTTCCAAGAGGCTTTCTATAGTATCTAATCCAAGGCGGTGAAGCAGTTCAATGACATAAGGATTATCAATTGGAGTTGGATAAGGAGCAGCGGCACCATATTCCTCCACATGGACTCTTCCCTCCTCATGAGGGATTAACACTCTTGGTCCGCCGACACAGCCACCGACGCAGCCCATGCCTTCAAAGAAGTTCGCTGTCGTGTTTCCGGATAACAATTCATTAATCATAGCCTTGCAGGCTGGTACACCATCCGCCTGTTGAGTATGGATGGTAATTCTTCGATTTGGATTTAATCTTAGTAGAGTTGCACTTACAGCTTCACTGACACCACCGGTATGTGCATAAATCCTTCCGGCACGGGAGGAGTGGTCTTTCTCGCTTTCCTCCATGTTTGCCGGATCAATCTCCATAACATTGAAGATATCCTGGACCTCCTGAAAGGTCAGTACAAAGTCAACAGCACCTGCGATGTCCTTTTCCTTAGCCTCTGCCTTCTTAGCTAAGCAGGGACCAATAAAGACGGTGAGAGCGTCTGGATGCATGATCTTAACAGCACGACCGCTGGCTATCATCGGCGATACAGCAGGAGGTACATGCGGAACCAGCTCTTTATAGATTTTACGGATCATTGCAATCCACATAGGACAGCAGCAGCTTGTTAATTGGTAGTCCTTCTCTGTTATTATATTCCTGTCAAATTCTAAGGCTTCCTTCAGGGTTAGTATATCAGCAAATAACGCAACTTCAACCATTCCATCAAAACCGATCGCTTTAAGAGCATTCCTGAGTTTTCCTGGATTAACATCACTGCTGAACTGACCTAGGAACGCAGGAGCTACTAATGCATATACTAAACCCTTGTGAGCTCGAATGGCTTGGAGCGCGGGGACGATATCCTTGCTGCTGGTTAAGTTTTTTGCCCGGCACTCTTGAATACAGATTGAACAGCCGGCACAAAGCTCTTCATCAATAACCATTTTACCTGATTCTCCCGGATGAATTGCATGGAATGGGCATACCTTCATGCAGTTGCGTTCTTCATCATTACATTTACATTCCCCAGAATGCCAAACGATTGGGTGTTTCTCAGGATGTAGCAGGCAATCAAGCTGATGGGTATCATAAAGCTCAAGCTTCTCCAGAAAGCTTGCATCCTTCTCCTTCAGGGTCCTTACCAAAACCTCATAATATAATTCTTCAAAAGTCTTCATAGGCTCCACCTAAAATCCTTTCAACCAGTTTTAAAATATAGAATATTATATAGAAAGCCAGCTTATAACATATCCATTTAGAATAATCTTATCAAAACTTTCATACAAACTTACCCATCATTTCGCCCCACTAGAATGAATTATTCTACAAATAATCAATTATTTACTTATCATTTCGTCCCCATCCCCAAGTGTGAGGTAACTAAATTCATATAGTATTACTGACAACAAATTAGCGAAGAAAATGAAGGTTATTCATGCCTATATCCCTGAGGAGTGGCAGGAGGAGGAATACCTGTCCGACTAATGTTTTTCATTTTGGAGAACAGATGGTCAAAATTGTACGCATGGTTGCGGACATGTGAATTCCATGTCCGTCATAAATGCGTACAATTGACCAGATGTACTGAAAACGAAAAACATGTCGGAGCTGGTATGCGTACTCCTGCTCTCCTCAGTACATAATCTAAACCTTATTATCTCAATCTGGAATGCAGATAAACTGTATGAATTTAATTACATCACAGTATTATTCGCATTCGTGGTGTTATTATACTTTACTAGAATTTGGATTTGATTTATAATAAGAGACAGGTTAGGAAAACCGTACTATGAATGGAGAAATTGTTAAATCAATTGTGGAGCCAGGTGTAATCCGTAGTGAATATTTTAATGGGTTAAGGAAAGTATAATTAGAAAATAAAGGAATATGGAGAATTAGATTGAAGGCAAATACGAGAAAAAGGTTAACGAAAGCCGGATGGCTTTTGTTTTATTTATATATCATCATGATGTCATACTTTTTATTTTTCAGTGAGCGGTACGGAAGGGATTACATCTCTGATAATTATCGATACAATTTGGAGTTTTTCAAGGAAATAAAGCGATTTATCATCTACCGTCAGCAGCTTGGCTTAGAGATCTTTGTTGTAAACATCCTTGGCAATGTCCTAGCCTTTGCACCCTTTGGTTTTATGTTGCCATTATTAAATAAAAGATACCGTAACTTCTTTGTGATCGTATTTTCAAGTATCTTGTTCAGCATAGCGGTTGAGACGGTTCAACTGATATTGAAGGTAGGGATTTTTGATGTGGATGATATCATGATGAATTCACTCGGAGGATTTATCGGTTATATGATTTTTCTCATCAGTAACGCAGTATATCGTGGATTCCATCCAAAGAATAAGAATAACAGGAGGAAATGAGGATGTTTTGGAAACATAATAGGGATATGATTCATTTTTCCGGCAGAAGGCATACAAAGACAGGCATTTTCTCTACAGTAATCGGTATTGTTAACATTCTTGGATTTATTTCAATCTGTATTGCCTCAGGAATTGCAAAGGGAAATGGAGGATTGTTACTTGGAATTGTTGGCTTGTTATTGTTTGGATTATCCACCTTCGGATTTGTTCTTTCGTATCGGTCCCTCAAGAAAAAGGACATCTTTTTCCATTACCCGATTATTGGAGGTGCATTGAACGGACTGATGGCCATATTGCTCCTGATACTTTATATCATAGGTGTTTTTCTCTGATTAAGGATAAGGATATATACTAGCAAAATATTAGGTGGAGTTTAAACATGATTAAGGATAAGGATATATACTAGCAAAATATTAGGTAGAGTTTTACATGATTAAGAGTTTTAAGGAAATGAAGATAGATTTGTACCAGAGTAAGAATATGCTTACCCTGCTACAGGATATTAAGAATTTATGGAGGTATCGATGAAATATATAGAATTATTGAAAGAAGATAACGAGGCAATCCGTGAACGATATGATCTGGCAATGGAACGCATCGCCCTAATGGAGCAAGAGTATACAGTAAAGGAAAGCTTCCGAACCTTTTTCCACAGAACTGCCTCCTTTGTATTAATGATTAAGAATGTTGTTCAGAAGGTGGAAGAGGATAAACTACGGAACCTATCGTTGAAAGATCTTCAGGTGTTGAACCGTGCACTATATGAGGATATTGCCGACGATAATTATCTCGACAGTTATGCAAATCCTACCTATGCTTGTGAGAAGCTTGGGGAAAAGTACGGAAAGCTTTTATCCTTCCTGTTGACAGAGCTCCGAGGAATTATTATCTATGCCTTTGAGTATCGAATCTATGAGCTGACCATCTATCTGGAGTTACTGATTGAAGTATATAACTACTTTGAAGAGGAAGATGAATATACCTATAAGGATGTTAAAAGAGCAATCTATGATTTTATGAGTGACTACTGTGAGGTACTGGTTACGGCAAGGACAGGTGAATTGCTAAATACAGAGCTATCCTATGGGAAAGATATCATTCTGGAATCTGATCTGTCAGATTCCAGATACCTTTACATGTTCGGTGAATATATTACGGAGAATGAGATTAAGACAGCAGAGTTCTTAAATACTTTACCAAAGGATCAGGTTATTGCCATGGCAGATACCTTCACGGAGGGCTACCGTCTTGGCTTTGAGGCAAATCATCTTGACTTAAATAAAAAGAAAATCCTCAATATTAGATATCAGCTGGGTTTTGAGAAAATGGTATATTATGCAATCCTTAATTTCAGAAAATTAGGGTTGGAACCTACGGTATATCGTGCTGCGCATAATGCAGTAAATAAATTGCAGCATCTGAAGATTGGATATCATTCCACAAGCCCAAACAAGCAGTATGACTATGACCATAGGTTTGATACAGGGCTTTTTATGGATAAAGCATTTAAAGAAAGAAAGGTTGAGTGTCTTAAACTGGCTTACGAGAAATATAAAGATATGGCTGCTACGTATGCAGGTCCTGCGGTAATTCAAGTATTCGGGGAAGAACTCTTTGCCCCCGAGGATAAGAAAGAAGCTGTAAAACTGGATAAGCGTCAGCAGAAGCTTACAGTAGAAGGACTGAATGAGGAAAGCCTCCTGAAGAGGGACTACCTGAAGCTGGATGAAACCTCTTTCACAATCATATCATATCCAATTCCGGAGATTGGCAAGGACTTTGAGGAAATATTTGCTGAGACCGTAAAGGTTAATACCCTGGATAGCATGGAATACCGTAAGATCCAGCAACACATCATTGACGCCCTGGACCAAGGCGAATATGTCCGTATCTTAGGTGCCGGTAAGAATTATACGGATATGATGGTAAAACTATTTACACTAAAGGATAGTGATAAAGAAACTCTTTTTGAGAACACGGTTGCAGACGTTAATATACCTGTAGGTGAGGTTTTTACGACTCCTGTATTAAAGGGAACCAAGGGCATACTTCATGTACCGCAAGTGTTTCTGAATGATCTGCAATACAAAGAACTTGAGCTGGAATTCGAAGACGGTATTATAACAGGCTACAATTGCAAGAACTTCACCGAGGAAGCGAAGAATAAGAGTTATGTCAAGGAGAATCTGTTATATAACCGGGATTACCTACCGCTTGGTGAGTTTGCAATCGGTACCAATACGACAGCTTATATGATGGCAAGAAAGTTCGATATAGCACCGAAGCTTCCGATTTTAATTGCTGAGAAGACCGGCCCTCATTTTGCAATCGGTGATACCTGTTATAAAATGAGCGAAGAGGTTCGAGTGATGAATCCGGATGGAAAGGAAGTAATAGCTAGGGATAATGAGATCTCAATCCTTCGTAAGTCGGAGCCGGGTAAGGCGTATTTTAACTGCCATACTGACATTACCTTACCATATGACGAAATCCGGGAAATCTCTGTTTACAAGAAGGATGGAACTATAATTCCGATTATCAGGGATTCCAGATTTGTACTGGAAGGTGCTTTCGTATTAAATAAAGCTTTTGATGAAAAATAAATGGTTACTCCTCATCCGTTCTGTAATACTGCAAAGCAACTTATCAGGGGAAAAGTTAAATGCAAGTCACTTTACAAATTGGATTTGTAGGGCTACAATTCATTTAGTAAGATATGGAAATGTAAGGCAACATTGGAATTCTTTGGCACAACCAGGAAATCATTAAAGAAGTACATGGTTCCATAAAATAAATAAGAGCGTTATAAGGGAGGGTTTATATGTTAAAGATAACGAATTTTTCTAAGAGTTATAAAAGTGATAAGAAAGCAGTAGACAGAATTAGTCTTGAGGTTAAAAGTGGTGATATCTTCGGTTTTATCGGACATAATGGAGCTGGAAAGACAACTACAATACGTTCCGTCGTTGGTGTCCTTGATTTTGAAGAAGGTGAGATAACCATTGATGGGGTATCTATCAAGAAGGATCCTGTTGCCTGCAAACAGAAGATGGCTTATATTCCGGATAATCCGGATCTTTATGAACATTTATCCGGTATTGCATATCTTAACTTTATCGGAGACATTTATCAGGTGAATAAGAAGGATAGAAAGGCTTTGATTGAGAAATATGCAGATGCTTTTGAAATGACTTCGAATCTGGGAGATACAATCTCCTCCTATTCCCATGGTATGAAGCAGAAGCTTGCAATCATTTCCGCATTAATCCATACACCAAGATTACTAGTACTGGATGAGCCTTTTGTAGGTCTCGATCCGAAGGCTTCCTATACCCTGAAATCAATCATGACAGAAATCTGCAAGAACGGTAGTGCGATTTTCTTTTCCACTCATGTTCTTGAAGTGGCTGAAAAACTCTGCAATAAGATTGCTATCATTAAAGGCGGTAAGCTTGTTTCATACGGAACCACCGAAGAGGTAAAGGGTAACTCGAGTCTTGAAGATGTATTCATGGAACTCATAGAGGAACAGAAATAACCCGGCTAAAGCATTGGGTTATTGGGAAATCTTTCGGAAAGGTCTGGTATTGTATATGAAAAAAGTATTTCGTTTATTGAATGTCCAGCTATGGGCAGTGTTAGGAGATATATTATCTGTCGGAGGTTCTAAGAAGAAAAAATCGAAGGTGCTTTATGTGGGTGTTATTTTCTTCACCCTGCTGTTGAGCGCTGTATCCTTCTTCTACAGCTTTATGATCGGAAGTGGTCTTAAGATGTACAACAGTCTGGAAATACTTCCGGCGATGATGATGGCGGTAGCCTGTATCATCATTCTGATGACTACAGTATTTAAAGTAAAGGGCACGATATTTGGTTTCCGTGACTATGACTTAGTAATGTCATTACCGGTCAGTACGGGATCAATTGTAGCATGTCGTTTGATGATCCTTTATTCATTTAATTTCTTGTTTGTTATTATCATGATGCTTCCGATGATGATTGCTTATGGAATTTTAGCAGAGCCATCCATTGCGTTTTATGTAATATGCTTTGTGGTAATGTTCTTTATTCCTCTGGTGCCGATCATCATCGCATCCATCCTGGGAACAATTATTGCTTATCTATCTTCAAAATTCAGATACAGCAATTTGTTGAATATTATTTTCTCAGTAGGTTTACTGTCAATGGTGGTTGCGCTATCCTTTACTGTAAAGGATAACGGGCAGGAATTGGTGGATATGAGTAAAGCTTTAACCAACCAGATTAACTCCATGTATCCGCTTGCACAGATGTATACAGAGGCTGTTATTAACTATAATATAACATCCTTAGTACTATTTCTTGCTATTTCATTAGCAGCTTTTCTTCTATATACCTTTGTCGTTATGAAGGTATTCAAGAAGATGAATACGCTGATGCTGACAGGCAGATACCATGTGAACTTTAAAATGGGAGAAATAAAAACCTCGTCACCAATCAAAGCGCTCTATAGGAAGGAATTAAAACGATATTTTTCCTCTCCGCTTTATGTTCTTAATACCGGCTTTGGTATTGTGATGCTTACGTTAGGAGCTGTTGCAATAATCTTTGTTGATTTAGGTACATTACTTGGTGATCCGATGGCTGCATCAATGTTAGCAAATAATAGTCCATTATATATTTCGTTCTGTATTATGATGACCAGCACGACGATGGCATCCATTTCCCTCGAGGGTAGAAATTTATGGATTATAAAATCAATGCCGATTACAGCAAAAACAGTTTTCCTCTCTAAAATAGCAGTTAACCTGACGGTCCTATCCCCAGCTGTAATCGATGCGCTGATAATCGGCGTTGTATTGAAGCTTGGAGCAATTCAGACTCTATTGATAGTATTAACAACAATTGCCGGCGGAATATTCATTTCCTTCTATGGACTTTTGATTAATCTGCTGCTTCCGAACTTATCCTGGACCTCTGAGGTTGTTGTAATTAAGCAGAGTGCAGCTTCTATGGTAACCATATTCTCAGGTCTCGGTTTTGTGGCAATTCAGTTTGTATTCTTATACTTTATGCCTACCTTTATCATGGCTTACCTCGGAAGTCTGATGCTTATGGCTTTCATTGATGCTGTATTGTATCTGATCATCATGCGTTACGGTAAAAAGCGTTATCAGGAATTATAATATAAAATAGCTTGTAACAACCATATCATGAGCATTTCAAGGATATAAAATAATGTGTACTTATAGATAAGGCCTGATTTATTAGGATGACTAATTAAATACATAAGAAATTCTCCATGGAAAAATAACGACAAACCAATTATTATATGCTAAAATCTTCTCATAAAAGAAATAGAGTAATGCACTGTGAAGGCTCTTTTTTCACATGATTCCGAATTGGGAGGTATTTCAAATGGATTATAAGAAGGCGGGAGTAGATATAGAAGCCGGGTATAAAGCGGTCGACCTTATGAAAGAACACATTAAAGGAACGATGCGTAAGGAAGTATTATCTAATATCGGAGGATTTTCAGGAGCTTTCTCCTTAGAGAGCTTTAAAAACATGGAGCAACCTACCTTGGTTTCGGGTACGGATGGTGTAGGAACAAAGCTTAAGATAGCATTTTTAATGGATAAACACGATACCATTGGTATCGACTGCGTTGCAATGTGTGTTAATGATATTGCCTGTGCTGGTGCGGAACCGCTGTTTTTCCTTGATTATATCGCTTGCGGCAAGAATGAGCCGGAGAAAATTGCAACGATTGTTAAAGGAGTTGCAGAAGGCTGTAAGCAGGCAAATGCAGCATTAATTGGAGGGGAAACGGCAGAGATGCCCGGTTTTTATCCTGAAGATGAGTATGATCTTGCCGGATTTACAGTAGGAATCATTGATCAGAAATACCTGATTAACGGTGCTAATATGAAGGGCGGAGATACTTTGATTGGTATCGCTTCCTCAGGTATCCATAGTAATGGCTATTCCTTAGTAAGAAAGGTATTCCGTATGCAAAGGGAGACCTTGGATACTTATTATGAATCCCTGGGAACTACCTTGGGCGAGACCTTACTTACCCCCACTAAGATTTATGTAAAAGCATTACAGAGCTTGAAGAAGGGCAATGTGAGTGTGAATGCCTGCAGCCATATCACCGGTGGCGGCTTCTATGAGAATATTCCGAGAATGCTTCCGGAAGGCATCCATGCTATGGTGAAGAAGAACAGCTACGAAATACCACCGATTTTTCAGATGCTTTCTAAGGATGGTGATATCGAGGAACAGGTTATGTACAATACCTATAACATGGGAATCGGTATGCTGATCGCGGTAGATAGTAAGGAAGCAGACAAAGCTGTTAAGCTGATTAATGCAACCGGAGAGAAGGCTTATATCATAGGTGAAGCAATCAAGGGAGAAAAGGGAGTAAGCTTATGCTAAGATTGGCTGTTCTTGTATCAGGCGGTGGAACTAATCTGCAGTCTCTGATTGACCAGATAGAACAACATAAGCTACCCAATGTTAAGATAGAAGTAGTTATCAGTAATAAGATCGGAGTCTATGCGTTAGAACGGGCAAAGCAGCATAATATTCCTGCAGAGACAATTCTCAAAAAGGAGTATTCAGATAACGAAGCTTTCGGCGAGGCACTGCGGAAGCTGATTGACCGTTATCAGGTTGATCTCGTGGTACTTGCCGGTTGTCTTCTCATAATTCCGGAACAGGTAATCCATAACTACTACAATAGAATTATTAATATTCATCCTGCATTAATTCCCTCCTTCAGCGGAGAGGGTTTTTATGGCCTTAAGGTACACGAAGCAGTACTTGCAAGAGGTGTGAAGGTAACAGGTGCTACAGTACATTTTGTCGATGAAGGAACTGATACAGGGCCGATTATTCTGCAGAAGGCAGTTATGGTTGATCAGGAGGATACACCGGAGATACTCCAACGCAGGGTTATGGAACAGGCGGAGTGGGAGATTCTTCCCGAAGCAGTACGTCTGATTGCTGAGAAGCGGATCATCCTTGAGAATAACATTGTTAAAATTAAGAAATAAAGCTAAAAATGAAAACAGACGGTGGGTAAAGAAGTAACCTGCTTTCTGTTTTTTACATATGATTGATATCGAGTTGACATTTTAATCAATGGAGGATTTAGAAATGAAGGTATTAATAATTGGCAGCGGAGGAAGAGAACATGCAATAGCTAGAAAGGTTTCTATGAGCCCTAGGGTAGACAAACTCTATTGTGCCCCAGGGAATGCAGGAATGTCTGAATATGCGGAGTGCGTGAATATTGCTGTCAGCGATTTTACCGGACTTGCTGATTTTGCAGTTAGGGAGAAGATTGACCTCACAGTGATTGGACCTGATGATCCGATTGTAGGAGGAATCGTTGATGTATTCAAAAACAGGGGTCTACGCGTATTCGGACCCAATAAGAAGGCAGCGATTATCGAAGGCTCCAAAGCATTTTCCAAAGATCTGATGAAAAAATATAATATTCCGTCCGCAGCTTATGAAACCTTTGACCATCCTTCTCAAGCAGTTGCTTATCTAAGGGACAGTGAATATCCAATCGTATTGAAGGCAGACGGACTTGCCTTAGGTAAAGGTGTACTAATTTGTAACAACCATCAGGAAGCAGTGGATGGGGTGAAACAGATTATGGAGGATAAGCAGTTTGGATCAGCTGGAGACCGTTTGGTAATCGAAGAATTTATGACCGGACGAGAAGTATCGGTACTATGCTTTAGCGACGGAACACATGTAGAGCCGATGACCAGTGCACAGGATCATAAAAGAGCTAAGGACGGAGACAAAGGTTTAAATACCGGAGGAATGGGAACCTTTTCACCGAGCCCTTTCTATACACCGGAAATTGATGAATTCTGTAGAAAATACATTTACCAACCGACCATCGATGCAATGAAGTCAGAGGGGAGAGAATTTATTGGAATCCTTTTTGTAGGACTGATGTTAACGAAGGATGGCCCCAAGGTGTTAGAATACAATGCTCGCTTTGGTGATCCCGAAACCCAAGTAATTATTCCCAGAATGAAGAATGATATTGTAGACGTATTTGAAGCATGCCTTGACGGTAAGTTGGATCAGCTTCAGCTGGAGTTTGAAGATAATGCGGCAGTATGTGTCGTACTTGCATCTTTTGGCTATCCAGAAGGCTTTGTGAAAGGTTTTAAGGTAACAGGACTGGAAGCTTTTGAGGGAAAGGAAGATTATTTTGCCTTCCATGCCGGGACTAAAAAAATAGGGGATGACGTGATTACCTGTGGAGGACGAGTATTTGGAGTTACCGCTATCGGCAAAGATCTAAAGGAAGCACGAAAGAAAGCTTATGAAGCTACAGCATGGATTGATTATGCCAATAAATACATGCGAAATGATATCGGAAAATCGATTGACGAGTCTTAAGAAAAAGCAGAAACTTTCCGATATTTGTAATAGATTAGTTGCTATGAGGCAGGCGAATCTCCACCAAGCTATCTTGGTTGGTGTGAGCCTGCCTTTTCTTATTTTTGTTTCTGCTTGGAGAAGTGCTTAGGAAGAAAGGAAAAAGAAGATTAAGGAATTATTGTAAAAAACATCGATTTATAACATCAAATAGCATAAAAAGCAGGAAATGCCACATAACTGCCATACTTCTCCTGTAGAATAAGCAGAAACATAAGATGTTTTATATGACTACACGTGACTACATAAGCCTGCGAAGACAAAAATTCCGGGGATTGATAACGAAATCATCTTGTAGGAAGATACACGAAACAATTGGACGTGCATCGTAGTGCGATTGCTTTGAAAGGGGTACGTAATGAAGAGTAAGTATTATAACAAATGGCTGATACATCTATTAATCTTTGCAATCGTTATTCCTCATCTGTTGTACGGGAGTCCTTCGATAGCTTCGGCTGCTCAGACAGGAACCGTTACAGCTACCACACTAAATGTTCGTGTAGAGCCATCAACTACCGCCGCCAAGGTTCAGATGAACGGAATGAATGTATTTCTGAATAAGGGAGAGACGGTAACAATCTTAGAAATAGAAGGGGACTTTTATTATGTCTCTTTGAAATTTAACGGGAAATCGGTTGAAGGTTACGTACATAAAGATTTTATCCAGTTGTCGGAAACTGCTGTTATAGCTACACCTACGCCTTCACCAACACCAACGACGAAACCGACAGCCACACCGACTGCTGCACCGACGCCTACAGTAAAACCAGCCAATAGTGGATCCATGGGATCTATTACTAAAGTAGTTGAGATTAAAGCAACAGTAACAGCGACAACCCTTAATATCAGAAGTGGTCCAGGTACTTCCTATTCCAAGCTTGGAGGCTTATTGAAAGGCAATAAGATAATTGTAATTAATAAGCTGTTAGCCGCTGATAATTCGGAATGGTATGGTATTACATCTGCAGTAAGTGGCAAGACAATAACCGGCTATGTGCTGAGCACCTATATTAAGCTTTCTTATGAAAGCCAGGTCAAAGCGGAGGTATCGGTAACAAAATTGAAAGTGAAGGCAACAGCTGGTACAAAATCAGCCTACCTGAAGACAAAGAGTGGTAATATTCTTACTTTGAATCAGGATAAGAATGTCGCAATTACAGATGAAACATCAATTTCAGGAGTAAAGTGGTACAAAATCAGCTTTACCTCCGCCGATATAAAGTACGTCGGATATGCACAATCCACTCAGATTAAGTTCCGAGCAACGGTTAAAGCAACACCTACTCCAACTCCGACGGTGATACCGTCGCCAACACCGACAGTCACACCAAAGCCTTCCGTTACTCCGAAGCCTACAGTGGCACCGACACCAAAGCCTTCCGTTACTCCGAAGCCTTCCGTTACTCCGAAGCCTACAGTAGCACCAACACCAAAGCCTTCCGTGACTCCAAAGCCTTCGGCGACACCTACACCGAAACCTTCCGTGACACCGAAGCCTTCGGTGACTCCGGTTCCGGTGTTAACACCATCACCCGGAACGGTTTACACCGAACTTTATGGTCTTACTAATGTCGTAACTTATAAGAACATTCCGTCACCTGTCAGAGGATATGTGTGCAATACTTATTTATTAAATGTGTATAATAACATTACTGATAATATTGGATTATTACTTGATGCTTCTTATACACCGGTTACTTTACAGAACGGTCAGGAAGTGATAGTAACAAAAGCACATGATTTAGGTGTTGTATTCTATTCAGTTCAGTTCTGGTATGGTGGAGTATTAATGACAGGTTTTGTTCAGGCAGATTTAATATATATCAGTTCCATTACAGATACTTCAAATCAAATAACTACTACACCAACCCCGACACCGACAGCGATACCCACAGGTATCGGTAATCAAAACTATGCGGAACAGTTGGCGCTGGAAGGCTTCCCGGCTAGCTACATACCTGCGTTGGTATCTTTACATCAACAGTATCCGAACTGGAAGTTCCAGGCATACCAGACGGGTCTGGACTGGAATGCGGTAATCGCTGCTGAGAGCATTCCGGGCAAGAATTTAATACCGAATACCAAAGAAGTTCAGTGGAAATCCCTAGAGAGTGGAGCTTATAATTGGAGTAAGGATACCTTTACCGTGTTTGACGGTAAAACCTGGGTAACAGCATCAAAAGCTGCCATCGAGTATTATATGGATCCAAGAAATTTTCTTAATTCAACGGACATCTTCCAATTTGAATTATTAAAATACCAGAAGGATTATCAGAATGTTGCAGGAGTAGAGAATATCTTAAAAGGTACCGCCTTCTATAATGCTGCATATTCCTTTGTGGATGAAAATGGTGTAACACAGACCTACACCTATGCAGAAACTTTTGTTAAGGCAGCTGAATATTCGGGAGTCAGCCCGTACCATTTGGCTTCTAGAGTAAAGCAGGAGGTAACCATAGGTTCTACGAACCTAAGCGGTAGCGTAACAGGCAATTATACGGGTTATGAAGGTTTGTACAATTTCTATAACATCGGAGCCAGTGACAGTGCCGGTGGTGGCGCTATAGCAAACGGTTTAAGATATGCGAAGTACGGAAGCACGAATACCGTTACTAATTCCTTGTATATGATACCTTGGACTAATCCTTACAAGTCCATTGTAGGAGGCTCCCATTTTATTGGAGGAAGCTACATCAACAAGGGCCAGGACACCATCTACCTGCAAAAATTCAATGTAACTCCGATTTCTACATTCTATCATCAATATATGAGTAACGTAGAAGCTCCGTATGCTGAAGGCAAGAAGATATTAAGTGCTTATAACGGTTTGGCTGATTCAGCCATAGTATTCGCTATCCCGGTTTATCTTAATATACCGAATTCGGTTTGCCCAGTGCCTGCGAAGATGTATAACCCGAATAACCGTATGAAGAGCTTAAGGATTCTTGACACGACAGGTAATGAGCTGACACTTACTCCGACCTTTAGCCAGACAGAACTTAACTATTACCTAATGGTTGACCGTACTATTGATATGGTTGATATACAGGCAACGGCAGTCAGTCTGAAGGCGACCATCAGCGGAACAGGGCTCGTACTCTTGAACCCAGGTACCAATGAATTCACAATTCCTATAACAGCAGAGAATGGTACTGTAACAAATTATAAGGTTACTATTATTCGATCGGAATAGAAAAAAGGCTTGGAAATAAAAGAACAGGATAGTTTATCCGGCCGCGGGTTTAGAACCTAGCGGCCGGATTGTGATTAAAGGAACGGTTATTTTAGATGCCGCAGAGCGGCATCATGGAGGATAATTAATGAAAAGAGTAAAACAATATATAGGTATATTTGTATTATTACTAATTGCAGGCAGTTTTACTGTTTCAAAGACATGTCAAGCGGCTAGCGCTGAAGTTACTATGAAAACAGATGCAACACAGGTATCCGTCGGTGATAAGTTCTATGTATCTATCTATATAAACTCATCCACAGAATTTGGTAATTTTGAAGCAAATGTCACCTACGATGAAGAGATACTGGAGTACCGGGATGGGCCCCAGGTGATCACCGGTGATAGTGGATATTTAAGAATATCTGATATGGGGGTTCTTAATGGAGATACGACCAGAAAATATACCTTAGAATTTGAGGCTTTGAAGGTAGGTTTATGCGAGATTGAATTCTCCGGTCGTGCAATCGTATATGATTTTGAAAATGACAATGAGATGTCGGTTTCAAGTACGGATCTAACAATTAATGTAAAAGCTCCGATAGCTGCATCTGACAATGCTAGTTTAAAAACATTGAAGATAGATCCTTCCGAATTAACACCTGAATTTAATCCTGAACTATTTGAATATAGTGTTTCAGTAAGCAATGACACAACACAAATGGTCATCACAGCAATGCCTGAAGATACAAAATCATCGGTTTCGATTACAGGTAATGATTTATTAAAAGAAGGGGAAAATAAAGTTATCGTTTCTGTGTTAGCAGAATCGGGCAACATCATAGAATATACTATCAATGTAACGCGCGAAGCAACATTAGCAGTTGATATTACACAGGAACCGGTGAAAACACCGGAAGAAATACAAAGTTCTTTTGAATTAATCGAAGAAGGTGGAGTAATCTATGCAATTTACAATGGAAAATATACAATTCTAGAGCCTGATAGTTCGATAATAATTCCGGATGGTTATAAAACCGGAAGTTTAAATCTCCTAGGAGTTTCAGTTACTGCGTTTATACCGGTTAATAATGAAGAAAGCGAATTTATTCTACTCTATGCAAGGAACGATCGAGGAGAAGCCGGTTTATATCACTATGACCGAATTGAAAAGACACTTCAAAGATATCTCCCAGACAGCATGATAATTAATGAAGGCGTAGCTGATTCAGAGGATGAGAACGCTCTGACCAAGGAATACAATACGAATCTTACAAAAGCAGTTATCGTAATCGCATTACTTGCAGTGTTGTGTATACTGATGACAGCTGCATTAATTCGCTTATTACTGAAGTCTAAAGACCGCTGAATGGGTTATTAGTAGAAATACTTGACAATTTGTGAAGTCCTGTTATACTTAAAGTATAACAGCTATAACGTTATAATTCTATTCACCATAATAACACGAGGTGTATCCTTATGTATGTACAGATTAATTTTAATAGTGATGAGGCAATCTATATCCAGCTTAGGAATCAAATCATTTACGGCATCGCTACGTCCCAGCTTACGGAAGGCGAGAATTTACCCTCGGTAAGGGACCTGGCTGAGAATATCGGAATCAATATGCACACTGTAAATAAGGCATACACGATTTTAAAGCAGGAAGGATACCTGAAGCTAGATCGCAGAAGAGGTGCTGTAATAGCAATAGATATCAACAAACTGAAGGCGATGGAAGAGATGAGGGAGGATTTGCGGGTAGTACTTGCGAAAGCGATTTGTAAAAATATCAGCTGCGAGGAGGCACACGAAATCGTTAATGATATATTTAACGAATTTGAAAGGAGGTAATTACCATGTTATGTGATAGATGTCAGAAGAGAGATGCTAAAATATTATATACTGAAATAATAAACGGAGTCAAAAAAGAACAACATCTTTGTGAGGAATGTGCGACGGATTATACTTCCTTTCAAATGGAGAAACCATTAATGAACAGTGACCTGACTCTTGGTGATCTGCTTTCTACTTTGCTTGATAATTATGCCTCAACCGATATTAAGAAGACAGGAGAACCAACTCCATCAGTAATTTGCAGTAATTGTGGGACCACCTACGATGAATTTGTTCAGAAGGGTCGCTTTGGCTGTGCCCGGTGCTATCAAAGTTTTCATGAACAGCTAAGTAAGACCTTTAAGGGAATCCAGGGAGCAGAGATCCATACCGGAAAACGCCCGAAAGGTTTTGTGACAGTTAGCACTGATCGTATCATGAAAGATTTTACGGAGATAGAGAAGCTTGCACTGAAACTTCAGGAATCAATTGAAAAAGAAGAATTTGAGGAGGCAGCAAGACTTCGTGATTTAATTAAGCAAATGAAAAAAGAGGAGGAAGCCACTAATGCTTAAATGGTATGAGCAGATCGTTCCGGATAGTGATGTAGTAATTTCGAGCCGGGTCAGACTTGCAAGAAATTTGGTAAATTACCCCTTCTCTTCAAAGATTAATGATGATCAAGCAGAAATAATGGTAGAAGAGGTTAAGGGTATCACTTCTTCCCTGTCTGAAAAAGATATCCGAAAATATTACTCCTGTAATATCAGTACCTTAAGTGATATCGATAAGATAGCTATGGTAGAGCGTCATATTGTTAGCCCGCTTCTAGCGGAAAAAGAGCAGACGACAGGTTTAATCCTCTCTGAGGATGAGACCATTAGCGTTATGATTAATGAAGAAGATCATGTCAGAATTCAAGCTATTGTCGGTGGTATGAATTTAGAACGTGCTTATTATGAAGCAGACCACATAGATGATATCGCTTATGATAAACTGCATTTTGCTTATGACGAAAAATACGGATATTTATCTTCGTGCCCGACCAATACCGGTACCGGTATGCGTGCTTCCTGTATGGTTTTTTTGCCCGCACTAAGTGCAGCAAGAATGATACAGAAGCTCATTGAGGAGGTAGGTAAATATGGTGTAACTATTCGTGGAATCTATGGTGAAGGAACTAAGAGCTTGGGGAGTATATACCAGATATCGAACCAAAAAACTATGGGTAATTCGGAAAGTGAAATTATAGAAAACCTGAAACGAATTGTATTCCAGGTTGTGAAACAGGAGCGCAAACGACGCGAGTACATGCTGTCGGTAAGCGCTGATGAGATTGAAGACCAGGTATTCCGTTCTTATGGGGTCTTAAAATACGCAAGACAGATATCCTCAGATGACGCAATGACTCTTCTTTCACAATTAAAATTCGGTAAAGACTGTGGGCTGGTTAAATTCGACCGTGAGTTTAATGTTCACAAATTGATGATGGGTGTTCAGCCAGGCAGCCTTCAATGGACTCTTGGAAAAAATGTGGGTAGTTTAACCAGAGATCAGTCCAGAGCTGAATATATCCGAAAAGAATTACCTACAATCTTATAAAAATTAGGTAAGGGTTAGGTGCCATAAGCTTATTTTAGAATTAGCAATGAATGAGATACATATACATTCTGTTGGCGGCCTTTCCCTCATGAGGTATATTTCTTATCAAGTAAATATAATAACCGTTATATTAAAATACTAAACATTAGAACCAAACATTTAGACGATATAAGACTTTAAAATAAATATTAATTAGTTATAATATCAAATTACTATATTTTTTAATTTCCGGTCTACACCGAAAAAAGTACTCTCGTTAGAATGGAGGAACAGCATAATGTATGATAAATTTACTGAAAATGCAAAAAATGCCATAAATTTGGCACGGGAAGTCGCATATCGACTATCCCATAACTATATCGGAACGGAACATCTCTTAATTGGCTTAATGGAGGTTGAGGGTGTTGCATCCAAGATATTAGAAGAGAACGGAGTTACCGTCGAAAAAGTATTAGAGCTTGTAAACCAGTTAATTGCACCGAATAATGGTGTAGAAATGATGGATGCAGGAAGCTTTACTCCAAGATCCAAGCGAATCCTTGACCAAAGTTATAAAGAAGCAGCGAAGTTCAAAGCGCAGCTAGTTGGAACGGAGCATATACTGATTGCTCTCATTAAGGAATCTGACTGTATCGCAGTAAGGTTATTGAATACCCTCGGGGTAAATGTACAGAAGGTATATATCGACATCCTAACCGCTTCCGGCGTGGATGTCAGTGCAGCAAAGACCGATTATGCACCGGCTGCAAAAGGAAAACAGAAGGGTAAAGCAAGCGCTACCCCCACTCTTGATCAATACAGCCGCGATTTGACGGAGTATGCAAGAGAGGGTAAGTTGGATCCTGTCATCGGTAGAGAGCAGGAGATCCAGAGAGTAGTACAAATCTTAAGTCGTAGAACTAAGAACAATCCTTGTCTTGTTGGTGAGCCTGGCGTAGGAAAGACTGCTATTGCTGAAGGGCTAGCGTTAAAAATTATTGAAGGCAATATTCCCGATACCATCAAGGAAAAACGAGTAGTTACTTTGGATTTATCCGGAATGGTAGCAGGAAGTAAGTATCGTGGTGAATTTGAAGAGAGAATCAAAAAGGTTATTGCTGAGGTAATCTCCGATGGTAATGTACTATTATTCATCGATGAGATCCATACAATCATTGGAGCAGGTGGGGCAGAAGGAGCTATTGACGCTTCCAACATCCTAAAACCGTCTCTGGCACGTGGTGAACTTCAAATTATTGGAGCAACCACGAGAGAAGAATACCGCAAATACATCGAAAAGGATGCAGCTCTGGAAAGAAGATTCCAGCCGGTTGTTGTTGATGAACCTTCCGAAGAGGAAGCTGTACTGATCCTGTTCGGTTTACGTGATAAATATGAAGCACATCATCAGGTCCGTATCACAGACAGCGCTTTAGAGGCTGCAGTCAAATTATCCAGCCGTTATATCAATGACCGTTATTTGCCTGATAAAGCTATCGATCTGATGGACGAAGCAGCATCGAAGGTTCGACTGAGTACGTATACCTCATCACCTCAAATCAAAGATTTAGAAAATGAGATTAAACGTCTGGAAGATGAGAAGGAAAAAGCGATCAAGACAGAGGCATATGAAAAAGCTGGTGAGATAAAGAAGCGGCAGGAAGCAAAACAGGAAGAACTGGAGAAACAAAAACTTCTGGACGAAAAACAGAAATTAGAGAAACAGCTTGTAGTAAGTGACAACGAAATAGCAGAAATTGTAGCCAGTTGGACTAAGATTCCGGTGAAGAAACTGGCTGAAGAAGAGACGGAACGTCTCCAAAATCTTGAAAACATCCTTCACAAGAGAGTTGTTGGTCAGGAGGAAGCTGTCGGAGCTGTAGCAAAAGCAATCCGCCGCGGACGTGTTGGTTTAAAAGACCCGAATCGTCCCATTGGATCGTTCTTGTTCCTAGGACCGACCGGTGTTGGTAAGACAGAGCTTTCCAAAGCTTTGGCGGAAGCAATGTTTGGTAGTGAGAATTCCATTATCCGCGTAGATATGTCCGAATATATGGAGAAACACAGCGTAAGTAAACTGATCGGTTCTCCGCCGGGATATGTGGGTTATGACGAAGGCGGTCAGTTAAGTGAGAAGGTAAGACAAAATCCTTACTCCGTTATCCTGTTTGATGAAATTGAAAAGGCACATCCAGATGTATTTAATATCCTGTTGCAGGTACTGGACGACGGTCATATTACTGATGCGCAGGGTAGAAGAGTAAGTTTTAAGAATACCATTATCATTATGACCTCTAACGCTGGTGCTCAGAACATTATTGCTCCGAAACGACTTGGCTTCGCATCTGTTATTGATGAGAAGGAAGATTACAAGCGTATGAAGGAAGGTGTAATGGATGAGGTGAAGCGAATCTTTAAACCGGAATTCATTAATCGTATTGATGAGATCATCGTATTCCATCAGTTAACGAAGGAAAATATTAAGAGTATCGTTGTTATTATGGTTGCGTCAATTGCAAAAAGAAGTAAGGCTCAGATGAATATCGCTCTTGAGACAAGCGATGAAGTTGTGGACCATTTGGCTGAAACAGGCTTTGATCCCAAATATGGTGCAAGACCTCTTAGACGTGCTATTCAAACTAATATTGAAGATAAACTCGCAGAAGCAATCCTCGCAGGTACAATTAACGAAGGAGATACAGTCCGTGTAGATTATCTTGATAACGAGATGGTGGTACAGGCAAAACAAACTAGTTAAGCTACATTTATCAAATATTCATGAATTGTTTAAAGAAAATTAATAATATTTTATTTTGTGTAGTGGAAATTGATTGAAGTTTCGTTTATAATGTAGTAGAGTGTTCCATTAAGACGTAATCTGTCACGAATAGACATATAAATACAATTAGGAGGGTCATTACAATGGCAGTAGTTGAAGAGTTAATACGCAAGGAAAGCAATGGGACAATAAGTTTTGGTAACTATTCATTAAGCGTAAAATCCAAGGTTTCTGATTTTGAACATCAGGGGGACTTATATAAAGTTAAAACCTTTAACGAGATAACAAAACTTGAGAGAAATGGAATGTTTGTATATGAATCAGTCCCGGGCACTTCTGTATTTCAGCTTAACTGGGAAGCTAATGGCTTAAGCTTTGAGGTTGCTGGCAATGACAATGCTCAGATTACTTTGGAACTTGAAGCAGAGAAAGAATATGAAATCTATAAAAATGATGCTTTACTTGGTAAAATGAAGACCAATTTAGGTGGAAAGCTAGTATTAAGCTTAGATTTAGAAGAAGATAAAAAGGATTTTATAAAGGTGGTTAAACTGTAGAATGGCTAAAAACAAAACCGTGTTTTTTTGCAAACAATGTGGCTTTGAATCGACAAAATGGTTGGGCCAATGTCCGGGCTGTAAAGAGTGGGATAGTTTTACAGAAGAACCGGTTTTGAAAAAAGGCAACAAATCATCTGGAATTAAGATTGCGAATGAACCAGCACTTTTATCCAGCATTAAAGCGGAGTCAGAGCTTAGGCTTGCCTCCGGTATGGAAGAGCTAGACCGGGTACTGGGTGGCGGAATTGTAAAAGGAAGTCTTGTATTGGTAGGTGGGGATCCTGGAATCGGTAAATCCACACTGCTTCTGCAGATGTGCCGGGAGTTGACAAATCGTTCTAAAAAAGTACTTTATATCTCTGGAGAAGAATCTTTAAGCCAGATAAAAATGAGAGCAGAGAGGCTCGGCGTATTTAACGGCGAGCTCCTGCTCCTTTGTGAAACAGATTTAGATCTTATTGAAGAGGCAATTAGAAAATATGGTACAGAAATTGTAATCATTGATTCCATTCAGACAATGAATAAATCGGAGGTTGATTCTGCGCCGGGTAGTGTTAGCCAGGTACGAGAGGCTACAAGCACACTCATGCAGATAGCAAAGAGGATGGGTGTAACAGTATTCATCATCGGACATGTAACCAAAGAAGGTACGGTAGCAGGTCCCAGAGTGCTGGAACATATGGTGGATACGGTATTATATTTTGAAGGCGATAATTATGCGGCTTATAGAATACTTCGTGCTGTGAAGAATCGTTTTGGTTCTACGAATGAAATCGGAGTATTTGAGATGCAGGGTAAAGGGCTCGTTGAAGTAAAGAATCCTTCCGAATTTATGCTCAAAGGAAGACCCGAAGGGGAACCGGGGTCGGTTGTTGCTGCATCTGTAGAAGGGACAAGACCAATTCTTGTCGAGGTACAGGCGCTGATTTGTAGAACGAATTTTAATATGCCAAGAAGAACGGCAGCAGGAACTGATTATAACAGAGTTAATCTATTGATGGCAGTATTGGAGAAGAGAGCAGGAATCCAGTTATCAGACTGTGATGCATACGTGAATGTGGCTGGGGGAATGCGCATAACAGAGCCGGCTCTTGATTTAGCGGTATCAACAGCGATACTAACCAGTTTTAGAAATATAGCTCTTGATAATAAGACGATGATATTCGGTGAGGTGGGACTTACCGGCGAAATTCGTGCAGTAAATATGGCAGAGCAAAGAGTGGCGGAAGCCGCGAAGATGGGTTTTGAAGTCTGTATATTACCTCAAGCGAATAAAGAACGTATTAATACGACGGGGATTAAATTGATTGGGGTAAAAAATCTCCAGGAGGTAATGGCAGTTCTAAAACGATAAAGTTACATAAAGTTTTGCAAAAAACTTAGGGGGATACGATGAAGGATATAATTAACGAGAGATTAATACTTCTGGCAACTGCACAGGAATGCATGATGGATGTGGCAGATATGATGGACCAATGGGACAGCTCTCAATTGATGACAGAAAAGAGCGCTTTTGAATCAGTCAATGTATCAGACAATATCTTGAATATGTCGAAAGAAGGTAATCGCTTGGTTAGTCTTCTGCAGGAATGTTGTAATGAGATTACAGTCGGTACTACAGCTGATAAATATCTTAAAATGACAGCGCTTTTAGAAGAAATCAAAAATCTGTTCCAGAATATTATGGAGGCATCGAATTCATCCAATGTTATTTCACACATGATTGAAGGGGAAGTGGCACTACAGAAGACAATAGAAGAAGACATAAAGAACCATTTGACTAATGTGTGCGAAAGCCTGGATATAGCAGTAGCTCGTGCTGAATTAATAATGACTGACTTGTAATCATAATACATATAGGAATTAGTAGCTTATCTTCGGATAAGCTATTTTTGCGTTAACGAAAGTGATTTTTACCCTTAAATGATAAAAACAATCAGTAGAAGCGGTGTTAATTTTCATAATAAAAGTGACATATTTTATGCTTTTTGACTATATTATTTTTACTTCTCTGTGTATTATAATGAAAGGAAAAGAATGGTAACTAAGATTAAGTAACTGATGACTAAGCAGGAGCATCGAAGATGATAAACATCTCCTGCAAATAATAGATGGGACGGATACAGCTATGGATTTAAAAAAACTACAGGAACAGGCGGAAGCTATTAAGAATAATATCCAAAAAGTTATTATCGGCAAGTCCGATATTGTGGACCTATTATTAACAGCGTTGATTGCAAATGGTCATGTCCTTCTTGAGGATGTTCCGGGAACCGGTAAGACGATACTTGCCAAGTCATTAGCAAAATCTATTGATGCTGAATTCAAACGGATTCAATTTACACCTGATTTACTTCCGTCAGATATCACAGGAATTAATTTTTATAATCAAAAGGATGGAAAGTTTACGTTTCGAAGCGGTCCAGCCTTCACAAATATATTAAGGCCGGATGAAATTAATCGTGCTACGCCAAGAACCCAGTCCAGTCTTCTGGAATGCATGGAAGAGAAGCAGATTACGATTGATGGAGAGACTCATCTTTTGGAACGTCCCTTCTTGGTAATAGCTACCCAGAATCCGGTTGAGACGGCAGGGACCTATCCTCTTCCAGAGGCACAGCTGGATCGCTTTCTAATGCAGATTAGTATGGGATTTCCGGCATTTACTGAGGAGGTAGCCATCCTGATACGCTTCATTGATGATAATCCCTTAGAAAAGCTGTCTTCTGTATGTACCAGAGAAGGGCTGATAAAAGCGCAGGAAGCAGTCAAATCCATCTTTGTGCATCCGGCCTTAATGGAATATATGATTACAATTACACAGAAGACAAGAACCCATAAGAGTATCATTCTGGGAGCCAGTCCGAGAGGCAGCCTGGCACTGTTAAAATCGTCTCAGGCTTATGCTGCAGTTAAGGGGCTTGCCTATGTAACCCCTGAGATCATCAAATATATCGCACCTTTTGTATTATCCCATCGGCTGGTGCTTCGAACAACCTTCCAGAAGCGTGAGTCCGCAACCGAAATCATGAACAGCATTTTAGCTGAGATTCCGATACCGACGGAGGATTTTCAGAATAGATAGCTGCATTAAGGAATAGTAGGTTACATGTTAATCCTGGAGGAATGGTCTATGGAACTATTGATGGCATTGATCGGGGCTTCACTTTTATATTTCGTGCAGAATAATCTGTACCGGAGATATTGGAATAAGAAGCTTTCCGTGGAGCTGAGCTTTACTAAGGATTCTGCCTATGAAGGTGAAGAAATATCACTGGTGGAAGTCATAACAAACCGCAAGCTACTTCCGTTGCCAATTCTACAGGTGAAGTTTATGACTTCCCGTTATCTTGTATTCAAAGATATGGATAATTCTAAGGTTTCGGATAATTATTATAGAAATGACATGGTATCGGTAATTATGTTTCAGAAGCTTACAAAAACATTGACCTTTGAATGTGGCCAAAGAGGTTACTACACGATTGATAGAATGGATGTGGTATGCTCCAACTTCTTCATGACACATGAGGAGATAGAAATCTTTGATATGAATATCCAACTATATGTTTATCCGAAACCAATTGATTTTACGAGGCTTGAGATAGCGTTTTCTACTATGCTAGGAACCGTATTAACAAAACGTTTTATCAACGAGGATCCCTTTGAATTCCGTAATATTAGAGAATACCAATCCTATGACAACTTAAAATCGATTAATTGGAAGGCCTCTGCGAAGACAGATTCCTTGAAGGTTAATGTCCATGATTACACTTCCTCACAGCAGGTGAGGATTGTGCTTAACACGAAGTCGGAGACGATCTGGAAATATGATGACCTGAATGAGGAGAGTATCCGAATTGCGTCCTCACTTGCTCAGGCCTTTGTCGGACAAGGGATTCCGATATCTTTACATACGAACGCAAAAGACTTAATCACAAAGGAGATCGTGGAAGTACCTGCAGGCTCTGGCATTAATCATATCCGTCAGGTACAGGAGTCCCTTGCAAGAATTGACCTGAATATGGAACCGGATCCATTTGTCCCAATGCTGCAAGAGAAGCTGTCTGATTTGAAGGGAAAGGATTATCTCGTTATCATTTCCTATTATCAGAAAGAGGATTTGCGGAAGACGATGTTAGCCCTAAAATATGCAAAGATAGAATTTACTTGGATTGTGCCAATGAACCACGAGGTTAAAATATCCGTGGAGGATGAATTAATGGATAGGATGGTCCCTTGGGAGATAGAAGAGTGATATACCTGTAATTGGGCCGATAAGATGGTGAAGTTAATACATCAGAAGCGAGATAGCACATTTTATTAAAGATAATAATGGGTTGAAAAGGGTAAAGTCAGGGAGGAGGATGCTATGAATAAACAGTCGATGTTACGAATTGATGTTTTAAATATGTTACTCCGATTCATGGTTATTTTCACTATCACCTCTATGATTTTATTGATATTCACGAAGGTTGATACTTATATCTGGAAATCTTTGATACTATTTCAGGCTTCAATTTTATCCTTTATCATCCGGAGATTCACGAAGCATATCTGGAGCTTCCTTGTACTGCATCTGGTATTGCTGACTGCTTATCTTATGCTTACGGAGGATGTTGTATTAAGAATTACCTATGTTCTCTTTATCACCGTGTTTGGTATTATAGAATTTGTGTTGAATCTTCGGGGAAAGATTCAAAATACCACATTGGCATTCTCTGCTATATTTATTGGAATGTATACTTTGTGTGAATACGCTTATCCCGGAGAGAGGATGCTTGGTAGCTTTTTCTTTTATTTTGCCATATTGTTCGGGTCCATCTATATCTTGAATATGTATTTTATTAATTTCTATTATTATTTTAAGAAGCATGAGGAGAAAGTTAACATACCTTTGAAGCAGATCAAATCAACTGGAACCTTCTTCATCCTCACATTTTTATACCTTGCCTTTATGGTCATGATGCTATTTACAAGAATACCGGTGAATGGATTGTTACGTTTCCTCGGAAATATGTTAAAACATTTCCTGAAAATGATCTTTGCAAGACTTGCCAGAAGGCCGTATGTGGAGGAGAAGGAGGAAATCGTAGAACAGGATGAAATGCCAGATTATAGCTTATTTGAAGAAGATCCGCCACAACCCTCCGAATTCTGGCTTGCTGTTTCTAAGGTTATCATCACGACATGTTTGGTAATTGCGGTAGTGCTAATCGTAGTGCTAATCTTTTATGGACTATACAGAATCTACAAGCTGTATTATTCGAAGGCAGTACCGGTGGAGAAAGAAGAAAAGGTAGAGAATATTTCACCTTTCTCAAGATTAGACCTTAACCTCAAAGGAGAGAGAGGTTCACTCCGAAATGGATTACTTCGTTATTTCGGCAGATCAAATAATGATAAAATCAGAAAGCAATATAGGAAAGCAATTCAAAAACATACAGAAACTGATAGATTCTTAACGTATAAGACACCGTCAGAATTATCAAGTTTTGCAGTTGATCGTGGTGAAAAACGGTTTGATGAATTACCAAGAGAGGAAAAAGAAAAAGTTGTAACAGAAATCTATGAGAAGGCTAGATACAGCAGTGTGGAATGCAGCAAAGAGGATGTCCAGTCCTTTAAAGATTTGCTAAAATGATAGAATTATACTTCGAAATATTCTTGACAATAGACACAATTCATTGTAATATAGAAAGGTGCCTAACGCACAACAGTTTTTATTATCTGCTGCAATATACAGGGGATTCATACAGCGGCAGTATGCCGGTCTCCAAAACCGTTCACGGGAGTTCGAATCTCTCATCCCCTGCTAAAAAAGCTCATTCTTATCAAAAGGAATGAGCTTTTTTGTTGTGTTAGAATTCAGATTTGATGATTGTATTATTGGAACATCCAAATATTGACAAATGAATAACATGGTGGTAAATTAAGAACTAAAGACAATCACTCCTCCTATTACCTAGTGGAAGCAAAACCGAATGGTTTGTTGCTAAAATATCTTAACCAACCAAAGAATACTTTGAGCGCGAACGATAACTTAGTAGGATATACACGGGAATAGCTATATTGAAACTGTTTTTCACTTAGTTAGATGCATATTAAATTGTGAAAAACAAAAAATAAGGAGGATTTTTATGAGAAAGTTAAAGCGATGGCTATCAATTACACTAGTTATTTCACTTGTATTATTGAGTTTCTCTCCGTTAGGGTGGGGGCATGCCACAGACTTGAATGCAGAACTTGTTAACTTCACTATGTCTGCGGAGGACTACAACACAGGAGGAATTATTGCTAACCACTATAATTCAAATTTATCACAACTATTATCCATACCTGCATCATGGATTACGAAGGCCAAATCCGATCTTCATATAGTTTATGGACACACATCCCATGGTAGCCAAGTTACCGATGGAATGGATGGACTTGTATCTTTTAAAGGAAATATGTATGCGTGGAATAATGGCGGCAGCAATGAAGCTCTAGATCTTAGAAATATACCGGGAAGTTTCGGTACGGATTTAGGAAATCGTAGTTGGCCAACGATTACCCGAGACTATCTAAATTCTAATCCTAGTATCAACGTTGTTATCTGGTCCTGGTGTGGCCAGGTCAGCTCGGCTAGTGAAGATTACATTAACAATTATCTAAATACCATGAACCAGCTGGAAATTGATTATCCGACAGTTAGGTTCGTATACATGACAGGACATACAGACGGTACGGGTGTATACGGAAATCTAAATATAAGAAACCAACAAATACGGGAGTATTGTTTTAATAACAAAAAAATATTATATGATTTTGCAGATATCGAGTGCTATGATCCTGACGGGAAATATTATATGGACAAAGCTGTGAATGATGCATGTGCATATGATTCGGACGGAAACGGAACCAGGGAAAGTAACTGGGCAACTGCCTGGCAGAATTCTCATACGCAGAACGTTGATTGGTATAGTTGCGTCTCTGCCCATAGCTATCCACTAAATGCTAATCAGAAGGCTTATGCGGCATGGCACCTATGGGCACGTATCGCTGGTTGGGATGGGGTGTCAAGTAATCCAACATTAACACCAACACCAACACCGAGTCCAACGCCAAGACCAACGGCAACACCAACACCAACACCAACACCAACACCAACACCAACACCAACACCAACACCAACACCAACACCAACACCAACACCAACACCAACAC
>FWWL01001499.1_pt1 | contig 54945 bp, 45 predicted proteins | sample 2228331 | NCBI WGS metagenome assembly FWWL01 (sample SAMEA103939775, study PRJEB20133) | metagenome | reverse complement strand
ATAAGGCTTCCCCCAAAAAGATCATTGAAGGGCGGAAGAGAGAAATAAGAGAAAAACTGGCATGTCCTTACTGTGGAGAGAGGATGAAGGAGTGGGAGGTCCCTGACAATCCCTTTCTTCAGGCCTGGGATAATGAATATATGTACATATGTTTCAATGACCTATGCCCCTATTATGTGAGGGGATGGGATAGGATGTATCAGGAAAGCTTTCAGACCATGAGCTACAGGTGCGTGTTTAATCCTGTGAATGGTTGCCTCATGCCTGTTCCAGTCCCCACACCCTTTGCATTAAAGGAGGGCATAGTGGAGGAAGAATAGTACTTGTTAGGGGCAGGTCCCGGGGATGGCCATGAGAACTAAACCAATGTGGGCAGGGGCTTCCCTGCCCAGAATGTATTTGAATCCTTATGTTACTTGGGAGATCTTTTAATGAGTTCCCCTATAATGCCCTGCCAGAGATCTCGTCATCGGTGAGATAACAGGCAGGATCCGGGGCCCACACATCCCCTGTTATTGCCTCTGCCCTTACCCTGAAGTTTCCACCGCATATGTCAAGCCATTTGCAGGCCTGGCATCTGCCTTTGACATACTTTTTCTTCTCTTTTAGCATCCTCATCAGGGGGTTAGAGAGGTCAGTCCATATGAGACTAAAAGGCCTTTCAAGGACATTTCCAAAGGAGTAATGCCGCCAAAACTGGTCTGCATGTACCCTCCCATCCCAGCTGATGCAACCTATGCCCCTGCCTGAATTATTTCCCTCGTTCATCTTCAGGAGTTCTAAGACCTCTTCTGCCCTTGGATTATTCTCCCTTTTCATCCTCAGGTACACATATGGACCGTCGGCATGGTTGTCCACAGTGAGTACCTCCTTGGGTTTGCCCCTATCAAAGAGGTCCTTTGTCCTGTCCATGATGAGGTCCACTGCCTTTCTTGTCTCTTGGTGCCCCAGGTCTTGATCAACGAGCAGAGATCCCCTTCCCGCATAGACCAGGTGGTAGAAACAGACCCTTGGTATGTCGTGGGTCTCAATGAGGTCAAATATATGGGGTATTTGATCCTGATTTAATTTATTAATAGTAAACCTTAGCCCAACCTTGATCCCAGCCCTCATACATTCCTCAATCCCCCTCATTGCCTGGGAGAAGGCCCCCTTGCTGGCCCTGAACCTATCGTTCACCTCTTCCAGCCCGTCCAGGCTAATTCCCACATAGGAGAGGCCCAAGTCCTTCAGCCTCTTGGCCTTTTCCCTTGTGATGAGGGTGCCATTGGTGCTAATCACCGCCCTTATCCCTTTACTTGTGGCATAGGCGACCCACGAGAAGAGCTCCTCCCTTAAGAGGGGCTCTCCCCCTGAAAAGAGAATCACTGGTACCCCGAATTGGGCCAGGTCATCAATCAGGTCATAGCCCTCTGAAAGGGTGAGCTCCCTCCTAGCATAATCCTTGTTTGCATGGGCATAACAATGTATGCAGGCCAAATTACACCTGTTAGTTATATTCCAGACAACAACAGGCCTTTTATCCTCAGAGAACTGCAGTAGATGGGAGGGGAGGTCTTTTGATTTCCGACCATAGCGCAAGACATCTGATGCCTCAACTGCTCCACAATATAGTTTGCTTATGCCTATCATGTTTTCTTACTTTCTAATCGATCTAGTTTGCTTTATACTCAGTGCTTGCTATGACGCAGTTTTCATCTCTGTAAGTTTTCTTTATAAGTTCGTTTACATATTTTTCCATGTCTATAACTGCTTCCTTTGTTATATGAAATAAATCCATTCCACTCTTATCCCTGACAAGTTTAAGGCCATATTCCATTTTCTTTATCAATTGAAATGCTAGATCACCAACCTCATCACCTTTAGCGATCGCCTGCTTTATCAGCTCATCTATAGCCTCGTCCTCAAATATCACATCCAATTCAAGCTTTTCTAGTATCTCTTTCTCTTGGTCTTTGATCTCTTGGACCATGTCTTTAAAAGTGTCAAAGGCACTATTTATGTCACAAAGATTCTGATTGTAGATATTGGCCACTATCTCTATCCTTTCATTTTCAACAGGTATATTTGTCTTTTGGGTAAAGTGTGAGCTCCTTTCTTTCACATGTCTCATGATAACTTCCATTTCCATCTGTCTGGCCTTTTGAAACCTTTCTTTGTTTACAAAGGCCTTGGGATTGGCCACAAATCTCTCCACACTGGCCATTGGGTTTTCCACAATCTCTTTGGTGACCAGGAATTCCTTTAGGCCTGTAGAAGGGAGCCTTTTCTCAAAGGGTATCAGGACCTTTTCTATAATGCTTACAAGGCCTCTGGCCCCTGTTTTCTCCTGGGCAGCCATCTCTGCGATCTTTTCCAGGGCCTCCATCTCAAAGGCAAGGTCAATCCCGTATGCCCTAAAGTCCAGGCGTTTACTCAAGATCACCGGGCTGTTGGGATTTTGGAGTATCTCTATTAGGTCTTCTTTGGTGAGCTCGTCCAAGACCACTATTACAGGGAGGCGGCCAACAAACTCTGATTCAAAACCAAATTCTATGAGATCCTGGGCAGTCACCTTTTTCATTATTTCCCATTCCATCTGCTGGGAGACTATGTTTGCCCCAAATCCAATACCCTGCTTCTGTAACCGTCTCTTTATAATATCTGCCAGGCCATTAAAGGCGCCACTCATTATGAATAGGATATTTCTGGTGTTAATCACCTTTCTTTCCCTTTTACCAGTCCTCCTGTAGTGTTCTATGGCCTGGATCTGGCTTATGGGATCGTGCATAACCCTCAGGTCCACCTCGGTCTCTTCCATGGGCTTGAGCAATGCCCTCTGGACGCCTGTTCTAGACACATCGTGTCCTATTATGTTATGGGCAGAGGCGATCTTGTCCACCTCATCCAGGTATATTATGCCGTTCTCAGCAAGCTCTATGTTCTCGTTTGCCTCATAGTAGAGGTCCCTAACCAGGTCCTCCACATCCCCTCCCACATACCCTGTCTCACTGAATTTGGTGGCATCACCTTTCACGAACGGGACCCCTAACCTTTCTGCGATGAGCTTTACCATATAGGTCTTTCCTACCCCTGTTGGTCCTATCATCAGGACATTGTTCTTTATCCTCCCCACTTTGGATCCCTTTATCTTTGCCCTTTGTTTTTCCAGTTTTATGCGGTTGAAATGCGTGCAGATCTTTGTGGCAAGGACGGCTTTGGCATCCTTTTGTTTCACCACAAAGCTATCCAAATAGGCCTCAAGCTCCTCAGGCAAGAGGTCAAAATCTATTCCACCTTCTGGGCCTTCCTTTGCCTCTTTCCCCTTTGTCTCTTGGGGCTTTGCAGTGGGTTGTGGCGGGATAATCTTGACCTTTCCACCGTATTTCTTAGAGAGGTATTCACTTAGTTCCTTTTCTAACTCTTTCTGGGTGGGTACCTTCCCGTATATGTCTAGGTATTTATTTTCCATTTTGGCAAACTCCTAACAATTTTTTCATAATATACTTACTGCCATCCATCTTTTCAACCATGGATGGACCTTTGGGGAGGTGTGTTTCTCTAAATCTTTTTGATTTAGGTGTTGTGGGAACCTGTGATAGAGTAGCGGGTCCAATAATCTCATGGGGGCCTTGGGATGGAAAGGATAGTGCTGGATGTAACCAGGATGTTCGGAAAGATCCCTCAATGGGAACTAAAGATGGAGGAGATAGAGGCCTTGATACCTGTGATCCAGGTGTACCATGCCATGTTGATGAAGGGAGAAGGTGATATTGCAGATAATGGGATTGTAATGACAGGATGGCTTGATCTCCCTTATAAAATAGGAGAGGAACACCTGGCAGGGCTCCATGAACTTGCCCGGGAACTGGCTATGGCCGTGGATGCCTTTGTATCTGTGGGCATAGGGGGTTCATACCTGGGCATAGAGGCCACTATAAGGGCGCTGGTACCCTATTATTACAACCAGATGTCCAGAGAGGAGAGAAAGGGCTATCCAGAGATATATTTTTTGGGAAACAATATGGATCCAGATTACATCACAGATACCCTTGCCTTGCTAAAGGGCAAGAGAGTGGGGATTAATGTGATATCAAAGTCAGGCACTACACTGGAGACTGCCATTGCCTTTAGGATACTCAGGTCCTTTTTACGGGAAGGAAGAGACAAAGAGAGACCAGAGTTAATAATTGCAAGCACAGACAAAGAGAGAGGGGCCTTGTTATCCATTGCCAAGGGCTTGGGGCTCAGGACCTTAGAGATCCCTAAGGATATTGGGGGCAGGTTTTCAGTGCTAACAGACCCACTTTTGTTTAGCATAGCCATGGCTGGTATTAACTTAGTGGAATTCTGGCAAGGTTTTCTGGAGATGGCCGAGATTACAAGTACTGATGATTTTTGGAAGAACCCAAGCCTGGTGCACTCTCTGATGAGATACCTTGCATGGCAGAAAGGCAAGAGGATAGAAGTGGTGGCCACTAACTCCAATTATCTCTACCCTGTTGCCAGGTGGATGGAACAGTTGTTCCCTGAGAGCGAAGGCCATTATGGAAAAGGTCTTTGGGTCTCACCATCCCTGTACACGGAGAAGCTACACGCAAATGGCCAGATGGTGCAGGATGGGCCAAGAGATCTGCTGGAAACCTTCTTGATCTTAAGGGAGCACAGAGGAGAAGTGGAGATCCCTCTGGATCAAGAGGATCTGGATGGCTTAAATTTCCTCATAAAAAACGGATTCGGTAAGGTGGGCCTGGTAAACAAGGCTGCCATGGAAGGCACTGCCATTGCCCATTACAATAGCGGAGTTCCCAACATGACCATAGAGGTACCAAAGCGAGAGCCTCGCTTTCTTGGACAATTATACTTTATGTTGGAAAAATCAGTGGCCTTGAGTGGCTATCTATTAGGGCACAACCCCTTCATTCAACCCGGGGTTGAGGCCTACAAAAAGAGCATGTATGCCCTGCTGGGAAAACCAGGTACAGAGAAATACGCAAGGGAATTGCTGAAAGAAAGATCTAAATTGGAGATCAGAAGGGTATGAGATGACAGGAGACCTGAGACTGGATTATCCCTTGGTTGTTGCCACAACCAATGAGGGAAAACTGAAGGAATTGATGGGGATATTGGCGCCTTATGGCCTTGATTTAAAGTGTTTGAGGGATTTCCCCCCCCTTCCCGTGTGTGAAGAGGACGGCCTGAGCTTTGAAGAAAATGCCGTTAAAAAGAGCAGATTTTATGCAAGGATACTGGGTTTGCCCACCATAGCAGATGACTCTGGCCTGGAAGTGTATGCCCTGGGTAATAGGCCCGGGATCTATTCTGCCAGGTATGCTAGTCCCCATGCCTCAGACAGAGAAAACTATGAGAAGCTTTTAAAAGAACTAGAGGGAGTAAAACAGAGGGGGGCCAGGTTCGTATGTGTAATTTCCGTAAGCGTGCCCACGGGACAATCCCTTGTGTTTGATGGCATATGCGAAGGGGAGATTACCGAGGAGCCAATGGGGGAGCATGGTTTTGGATATGACCCTGTGTTCTACTATCCCCCTTTGAAAAAGACCTTTGCACAACTTAGGCCTGAGGAGAAAAACCTGGTCAGTCACAGGGGTAAGGCCTTAAATTCTTTAAAAGAAGATTTTCCCAAAGTAATCAAATGGATAAAACTGTTCATGGAGAAAAAATCTTGAAGTAGCCCTTTTATATTGTAAAAGTGTTGTTATAATAAGAGTTAAAGGGCAAGGAGCCCTAAAATCATTTGGAGGAAGAGATGTTTGAAGTGACAAAAAAAGCAACAGACATGATCAAGGAGTTCTTGAAGGACAGGGGAAAGATCCCACCCATAAGGATAATGCTTTCAGAAGGAGGTTGAGCTGGCCCAAGGCTGGGTATGGTTCTGGATGAACCAAGGCAAAATGATGAGATATTTGAAGACTCTGGCCTTACATACATAATTGAGAAGGGCCTTTTTGAAAGGGCAAAACCCATTAAGGTGGATTACATAGTTTCCCCTTTTGGCTCTGGCTTTCAGATCCAATCAAGCCTCCAATTAGGTGGCGCCTCTTGTGGCTCTAGCTGTTCAACCTGCTAAACATAGGCTGGAAACAAAGGGTAAATGAGCTCTCCCATTTGCTAGATCAGGGAAACTGGCCGAGATTCTAAGAAACTGTCTCATACTGATGAGTGTGCCTAAAAGATCTGGGGCGAGTGCCCCAGATCCCTGTCTTTAAAGGCCCTTCAAAGATGGCTATCTTATGACATGAAATATCCGCTTCCAATGGGGCCATGACCAGTACACAATCAGGGCCTTTCCTTTCAGGTATTCCATGGGGACAAAACCCCAGTATCTGCTGTCATAACTGTGGTCCCTATTGTCACCCAAGACAAAGATGTGCCCATCTGGGACTGTGACCGGGCCGTACCTTCCCCTAAATACATAGGTGCCTCTCTTGTCCTGGTAGTGACCATAGGGGTCGGGGTAGAATTTTCCGTTTATGTATATTTTATTATCTCTAATCTCCACGGTCTCGCCAGGTAAGGCAATTACCCTCTTAATAAAGTCCTTGCTTTTGTCCTGAGGGAATATGAAGACTACCACATCCTCCCTTTTAGGCCCACCAACAGGAATTATGGTCTTGTTAATGAAAGGAAGCTTTACTCCGTATGTGAACTTGGTGACAAGGATATGATCCCCTACCATGAGGGAGGGCTCCATGGAGCCTGAAGGGATCCTAAAGGCCTGGATCACAAAGGCCCTGATAAAAAGGGCTATGGCAATGGCTATTGCAGCTGATTGGGCATACTCCAACAGTATCTTTTTCTTGGACCTTCCTGGTTCTTTCACCAATATTTCCTCCTGAAAAAATTGACCTCAATAGTTAAGGCCAAGTACAAGAAATGTAAAGGCCTTTATTCAGTGGCAGAGGCCTGGGCGAAGATAGAAAAAGGGCCCTGCCAAAGGGCAAGGCCCTTTTTGCAAAAAAGATTAAGGTCATTGTTTGACCAAGATAAACTCCCCTGTATACTTGAAGCCTGTGTAATTGTCATATATTACGAATTCACACTTCTTTACCCCATCTTTTTCACCAAGTGTTCCGTATCCATAGAGATAATCTCCGTTTGTATCAGAATCATAAATAATGATGTCTGCAATAGTAAAGCCTGGGTCTTTAAAGAACCCCTCTATTGTTATTGGCATGTCATCAATAACTAAAAATAGGTAAAAATAATTACCTACTTGAGAGAGTATCCCACTTGTATCACTAATTGGATATTGCTCTGGGTTAGCTCCTTCTACATGCTTATACACATTTTGGAATTGTATAGTGTAATTCCCTTCCCAACTTTCTGCCTGGCCAGGGCTAATAAAGCTTGTTCCAACATTTCCTGTGAAGCCAAATTCACTGGTCAGCAGATATAGAGGATACCATGATTCTTCATCCTTTATGAGAATATTATCAATGGCCCAACCTCTCAGGAAGTTTCCTGGTGTATTGGTAAACAAAAGACGAAATCTGATCTTTATCTGGTGGCCTTCAAAACCTTTTAGATTGTGCTCTAGATTTTGCCATACGAGATTTTGTGTATCGTATTCCATGGTAGAAATGGGGTAAAAATAGAAAGTATCAATCAAACAGGGATGTAGACCAGCTTGAAATTCCTCAAGGTTTGTAAAACCATCGTTGTCTGAATCCTGATCAGGATCCAAATCAGATGAGTCACTGCAATAATAGTTTTCAGCCTCCCAATCATCGTCCATGGAGTCATTATCCACATCCTTATTCAGTTTCTCTAGCTGGGCCAGATCCAGGTCGCCCCACAGGAAATAAGGATTGAACTGAGCCAATGGGACAAACTGGCCTTTCTTCAGTAAAACTGGACCATAGTCAGTCTCTAAGGTTATTTCCTGGGCATCTTGGAGGCCCTCATCCACTATGGCTATCTCAACTAGTACTGAACCAAAGGTCTTGGGATTGATCTCGTACCATGTGGCATAGCTCAGTGTGGGTGATGAAAAATTCTTGAGATCAAAGACAGGGGATTCCAGCACCAACTCCACATTTTTACCACTCCCCAACGCTGGATCATAATAGGAGCCCTTAAACTTGCCATCTCCCATATAGCCTGCCCATGCCACCTTTTTTCCCTGGTATGCGGGTAAGTGATAGAACAATGACTCTTCAGGGGAAGCCATCAGGTAGGTCACCATAAGACTAGAGCCCTTTTGTAATGTAAAGCTATACCCGTTTTCGGAAGAAGGCCAATTTGTATAGTCATACCACAGGAAATACTTCATGGTATCCACTGACTCATCAAAAGATACATACTCAAAGCCCTCTGACCCTGGAGTATCATCCCAGTCATACAATAGTATTGGCAAGGTAACAGGTTTTCCATTCTCTGAAAATGTAACTTGGGACTTGTATGTCTTATAATCATCAGCACTGGACTCTGGATCTAAAATGATATCTCCCACTATGGCAACAGCGTCTGTGTAAATAGTGGGTTGTGAGCCTGCCAGAATAGGGCTTTTTATTCCAATGTTTTCAGGGGTATCCACTATTTGCCATTTTATTGAAGTATTAGTTTTGCTCTCATTATCTACTATTACCTTTGTTGTCCAGTTCCCAAGATCGTTCTCAAAACTTTCTATTATGTCCTGGGCTTGGGCCTTGGGCTCAAGACTGATGTTCTTTTCCACCACATTGCCCTGTGGTTGCGCTATTGCTTCATATGGACTATCAAAATAGCCTTTCTTGCTTGCAGAAATCTTGGTAAAGCCCAAGGCTTCCTTTGGGATACCATAAAATTCATAGTTCCCAGACTCATCTGTAAAAATTTCATAATACGGTGACACCATTAAATCCAAGTAAAGGTCCATTACAATATAAGTCTTACCATCATCAGGTGATTTATAGATAAAAATGATACCTGAGCCTGTTTCAACGTATGGGCTATAGCCCTCTGCCTTTGATGTCACAGTGAGACTTATATTATATGTATTATAATCCTGGTCACTGCTCAATTTTACTGAATTTTTTAGTTCATCAAGCAAGAGATAATTTTTTCCTGTGACTGTTGATGTATAAACTATATTGTCACTTCCGTCCTTGATTACCCATTCATATAATGATGTAGGGTTCTTGCCAACGTAGAGCCCATCCTCTTTTAAAAAGATCTCACTAAGTGGAGAGTTGATCTTTAGTTTCAGAAGGGCATCAGATATCGGGCTCTCTGTGGATTTATCCAAGACTTTTCCTTTTATCGTTAATGCATTAAAAATTGGTTTCAGTTCTATTATGATATTTGATATATTCGTTGACCCAGATAAATCTAATATTTTTGATGTCCAGAAATAATTGTCTGCTAATGCAAACAGATATACATTCTTATCTGTTAGTGCATCTACTTCTGATTTCTGTAAATTTAAAGTAAAATTGCCTTGGTCATCAGTTAAAGCTTCAGCCCATATTACATCTATACCTACATAAGCAAACTGGATACCTGTTTTGCTTGATTGATCAATCACTTTCCCTGTAATTGTAATTATGCCAGATGGTGACTTCTGTTTAGCAACAAATAAAAAGTCTTCTAATTTTGTGCAATAGGTTATATTAGGCGAAAGCCTTGTATCATTTTGAACAGTTTCCACCTTTGCTTCACCAACATTATACCATCCTGCTTCCCCTCTAGACAACAAGTATAGCTCAAGTTGATTATTGTCTAGCATGTTTTTTAAATCTTCCATTGTAAATGTTGATATTAGGTTGTTACAAAATGGCTTCACCTGTGCACTAAAGCCTGCATCCTCATTGGTGATTGGTTTGCCTTGAGAGTCCACCATATCCACCATTGCCCCACAGATTGGTGTTATATTAGGCCCTAGATCGGTTTTTGTAATATCATCTTTTTGTTGGATTGCAGCTGCTGTTTTAAGGGGCGTTACAGCTACAGTTATATCTTTCTGGAGCTTCATGTTTGTTACGATTAGGCCTGCTTTCTTATCTGAGGAAATGATCTGTTTAGGGGTGGGTTTCTGATAATTGGGGCCGTAATCCAATAGTTGAAGGCCTTGAGATTGGGTGGCCTCCAGTGTCTCCTTTGCTGGGTCGCTCTTTTGGAGGAATATAAAGGCGGTATTGGTCTCTGAGGTGGAAAGTTTTCCATTGTAAATAGTATATCCAGGGGCAACCACCATTAGATCACTGTTGGGCTTTGCCCCTGAATCTACCTGGAGGCCTCCCTGGCTGTCTGTCTTGCCCATGGTCTTGCCATCCAGGAATATCTCTGCACCGCCCACTGGCTTGTATGTGGTTTTGTCTCCCTTGCTGGAGGCATCCATTACCTTAAATAGGATAGGCGGCATCTCCACATCAATGGTCATATCAAAGGGGTTGTTGGATGCCACATTCACCCAAAAACCTTCTCCAGGGGAGATGGTGTCCAAGACCAGGAATCCCTTGCCTTGGGCATAGGTCTGTGTGTTGCCATTGGAGAGAAACACTGCCCACTTGTCCTGCCCATCCTGCTGGGTGGTCTTGTGCCATTTCCAGATGCTTATGAACTTGGAAGGATCGTTAAACTTATCCTGGACATTAACCCCTGAGGTGCTCCTGAGGCCCTTGAGGTTCCAGCCTGGTTTGAGGCTGATTTTGCCATCGTTGGACTCCTGGCCCGTCAAGGTAAGGGTTGTGGCTGAACCGGCATTTACCCAAAAACCATCTCCTGGGTTTAGGCTAATGAGCTTTAAAAAGCCCTTTGAGGACGCATACTGCTCCCAGGTGGTTACATTTCCCGGGAGGTATACTGCCCATTTTCCTGTCCATGTATTGTTGTTATCCTGGAGAATCTCCCACTTCCAGGCGCTATTAAACTTCTCCCCCAATAAAGAGGGGATGTCCTGGATGCCCACCCTTGTGGACAATAGGTTCCATCCTGGGCCTATACTTAGTACCTGATCGGCAGTGGAGACTGAGGGGATCAAGAGGACGGCCCCCACAATAAACAAGCACAGAACTACATTTCTGCTGCCTTTGTCCATGTCTCCCTCCTTAATTGTTTAATTTTATGCTAACAAATTTTTTATTTTGATCAAACTAATATGTATGTGACATCTGTCACAAAAAATTTTTTTTGAAGCAAAAGATGTTAAATTTTTTATCTCTGGAAATAACCTGGCAAGGTGCTTATACTGGGGACTATGGTGGAAGGCCTGCTATTACTTAGGATCAGGAGGAGGGCATGAGGTTTCTCATTATAGGAGGAGATGCTGCTGGTATGAGTGCAGCCAGCAGGGCAAAGAGGAATATGCCTGATTTGGAGATCATTGTGCTGGAAAAGACACGGGATGTGTCCTATTCAGCCTGTGGCATGCCTTATAATCTGATGGACTTAAATAGGACCATGGACGATCTGGTAGTGAGGGATGCAAGGACCTTTAGAGAGAAGCAAGGCATAGAGGTGAGGCTTAATCACGAGGTCATGGGTATAAAAAGGGAGGAAAGGAAGGTCTTGGTCAAAGTACCTGGCGGTGGGATAGAGGAATATGGGTATGACAAGTTACTTATTGCCACTGGGGCCTCTCCCATAATACCCCAAGTCCCTGGAGTGGATGAAAAAGGCGTATTTGTCCTCAAGTCCTTGGAGCATGGAAGGGGTATCAAGGGATATGTGATGGAAAATAATGTAAAATCAGCGGTAATAATGGGCATGGGCTATATTGCCATGGAGATGAGTGAGGCATTTAGGTCTTTGGGTATGGATGTAATCCTATTTAAGTCACGGCCTGGGTTATTACCCTGGATGAATCCAGGGCTTTCCTCAGTGGTAAAGGAAGAACTGGAAAGGAACAATGTTTCCCTTTTGTTTGGTGAGGGCCTAAAAAAGGTGGAGAGGGATGGTGCAAGGCTCTCCATAATAACTGATACCAGGAATCTTGTGGCAGACCTGTTCCTCATTGCAGTGGGGATTACCCCTAATAGTGAACTGGCAAAGGGGTGTGGCCTGGAGTTGGGTCCTTCCAATGCCATTTCTGTGAACAGATCCATGGAGACAAGTGACCCCGATATCTTTGCAGCAGGGGATTGCGCTGATAGCTTCCATGTGGTCACTGGTAAAAAGACCTGGATCCCCCTGGCCCTGAGGGCAAACAGGGCAGGATATGCTGTGGCAGATGCCATTTCAGGGAAAAAGGTGGAATTAAAGGGAGTGGCAGGCACTGCTGTTTTTAAGGTATTTGATCTGGAGGTGGCCAGGACTGGTCTTTCCATGGGAGAGGCGAAAGAGGCAGGGTTTGAGCCAGCAGAGGTGGTTATTGAATCCAGATCAAGGGCCCATGCACACCCTGGTAGCAGTACCATATATTGCCAGATGGTGGGGGATAAAAATACAGGGAGACTCCTGGGTGCACAGCTGGTGGGGAAGGAAGGTTGCGCCCACAGGATAAATGCCGTGGCAGTGGCCCTCCACAACTCCATGACCGTGGAGGAATATTATCAGTCTGACCTGGCCTATGCACCACCCTTTGGTCCTGTATGGGATCCCACTTTGGTGGCAGCAGGGCAATTACTCAGAAAGCTTTGAAAGGAGGGCCTCCCCCAGTTCCTTTGCCCTGATGGATGCAGCCAAAAGCATTTTGGATATGGCACTATCCAAGTCTAGTTCTTCATAGATGGTCAACCCTGCCTGGGTAGTGCCGCCCTTTGAGGTTACCATCTCCCTTAGGTCCTTGAGGCCCCTGAGGTCTTCTGTTGCAAGGCGGGCTGCGCCCAAAAATGTCCTCAAGACAAGCTCCTTTGCAAGGCCTTCTTCCAGCCCAAGGCCTTTGGCCGCTTCTATAAAGGATTCCATGATCCTGAACACAAATCCAGGGCCACTTCCTGAAAGGGCGGTTATCAGATCCATATCCCTTTCTTCCACCTCAACCACATGGCCTACACCCTGAAAGATAGATTTCACCTTTTCAAGGCCATTCCTTGGGACAAATTCATTGGCACAGATGGCTGTAACACCTTCGCCTATCAATGCAGGTGTGTTGGGCATTGCCCTTATAATGGGTGTACCCTTTCCCAGCACAGATTCAATGGCCCATATACTTATCCCTGCTGCAATGGAGACCATGATGGTATCAGGTTTTAAAGGGGGCTTTATTTCAAAGAGTAGGCCCAATATATCCTGGGGCTTTACACAGAGAAACAAGATGTTACACTCAGTTAGATCTCCAAGGCCTCTGGCCCCTCTAATACCCAGTTCTCTTTCTAATCCTGTTAACTTATCCTGATCCTTATCAAAGGCTAACACATCACTTCCCATAAGGGCGCCTTTTTTTATTGACCCCTTTATAAGTGCAGAACCCATGTTTCCCACTCCTACGAACCCGATCATTGTGCTTCCTCCTGGATTTCTCTTATTAGCATTGCCGAAGCCCATCCATGTTCTCTATCTCTTTTTAAGAGGTGCATATCCCCGAGACCCAATGAGTAGCTGAGAAGTTGATCTAATTGAGATGGGGTAATGCCTGATAGGATCAAGATCCCCCTGTTTTTTAATAGGGGTGGTATGAAGGGCAATATCTTGGAGAGGGTCTCCATTAACAGGTTTGCCAAGACAAGGTCAAAGCCCTTTGCCCTTGCGCATGTATAGGTCCCCCTCACCAGGAGTATTTTGTCTGGGATCCCGTGGTTTTTTAGATTTACCAGGGCCTCCTTACATGCATTAAGACTGATGTCACAGGCCAGGATCTTGGTAGCCCCTAACCTTAGTGCGCAAAGGGCCAATACCCCACTTCCAGTTCCCAGGTCAAACACCCTGGATATGGGATAGGCAGCAAAGGCATCCTTCATCATGGCAATACACATCTTGGTAGTGGGGTGGAGGCCTGAGCCAAAGGAGGATGTGGTACTTAAAGAAATGGAAGATAAGATGCCCTGGCCTTGGCATTCACCACTGGTACTGGATCTGGAGGAAGATAAAGAAAAAGGCCACGGTTCAGGAGGTGTGGATACCAGGCCTGTTTCCAAGATATTTTCTTCTCCAAAGATATTGATCAGATCACCCAAGGTCTTATCAATGTCTGAGGTGGCAAGGGTTAGCTCCCACACCCCTTCTCTTTTTTTAAGGTTCAGTAGGCCAGGGAGGTCCATCTGCTTCTCATTGGGAAGCGGCCTAATTTTGGCGAAAATTACCTTTTTTTCCATATAATTCATCATGGGAGGTAAACTTTTGGCGTCCCCAAGGGGATTTGAACCCCTGTTGCCGGATTGAAAGCCCGGTGTCCTGGACCTGACTAGACGATGGGGACGCTCAAAAGGAGATCTTAAACTATAACCAAGGGACTCCAAATGTCAATAAGGCAGTTTTGATAAATGGGCAAGGAACACATCTCCCTTTACATAAGTATTGTTTAGTCCACATGAATGCCTCTTATTTTTTCTTCACGGGATCTTCCATGGAATCTATGGGTATTGCCCAGGCCTCAAGAGACCCATTGTCTCGTCTAGACCAAACATGATGTTCATGTTTTGCACTGCATTGCCAGCCTGGCCCTTCATGAGATTGTCTATGTGACTTACAACTATTAGCATATTGGTCCTTGGATCCGTGTTTATCCACAGATTACAAAAATTGCTCCCTCTCACATAAAAGCTGGACTGATTGGATTTTGGGCCAAAGATCCTTACAAAAGGGCTATCTCTGTAGAATCCCCTATAGACATCCACCAGGTCATCGGAACTTAATGGCTTAACCAATCTACCATATATGGTACTCAGTATTCCCCTACTGATGGGCACCACGTGGGGGGTGAAGGTGATCTTTATCTCTCTCTTTGCCAGGTAAGAGAGGTTTTTTTCCACTTCCACCACATGCTGGTGTCCGGCTATCCTGTATGCATTAATGGCCTCGTATCGGGCTGGATAATGGAATGTGGGGTTTGGTCTCTTCCCAGCGCCTGAGACCCCTGTCTTGGCATCGCATACAATGCCTTCCAATTCTACAAGACCTTCTTTTACAGCAGGGGCAAGGCCCAAGATACAGCTCACAGCAAAGCACCCGGGGTTGCCCACTAATCTGGCACCTCTAATCCTGTCCTTGTAAAGCTCTGGAAGGCCATAGACAGCCTGGCCTAATAGATCAGGGGCCTTGTGGTCTGGATCCTTCCCGATCCTCTTTGAATACTCCTGGAATTCACCAGGGGAGGCGAACCTAAAATCACCGCTGAAATCTATTACTTTTGCGCCTTTTTCCAGCCAATACCTTGCACCTACCTGGCCAACTCCATCTGGGGTGGAGAAAAACACCACATCCACATCCCCGATAGAGCTACAAGATTCAGGGGAGACTATCTCCATGTCGCAAAACCCCTTTAAATGGGGGTATATTTCACTGTAGGGTTTGCCTATATCCTGTTGATCAACAAGCCCAACAATATCAACCTTAGGGTGAAAGCTCAGTATCTCCACAGAGCCGCATCCACCATAACCACCTGCACCCACAATTAAAACCCTAATCCTATCACCCATAATAAGACCTCCTATAAATTAAACCTGAAAGTAATTACATCTCCGTCCTGGACTATATATTCCTTGCCCTCCAGTCTTATGGCACCGGCTTTTTTACACGTGGCGAAATCACCATACTTCTTTAGGTCCGCAAAGGAAACCACCTCGGCCCTGATAAAACCCTTTTTTATATCAGTATGTATTTCCCCTGCTGCATCCAAGGCAGTAAGGCCCTTTGGCACAGACCATACCCTGGCCTCACCGGATACATAGGTATAAAAGCAGATCCTGCCCAAGGTGGGGAGGATCAGTTCCAATATCCTCTTTTTTGACAGCCCGCCTATTCCATATGCCTGGGTGAATTCCCTCCGCTCATCCTCTGACATCTTCATGAGATCATTTTCCAACCTGGCCCTGATCTCAACGAGATTAGCAGCCTCGCACCAAGAGATGTCAAAGGGTTCTGCCCCTTCGTCGGGACTGTTCAGGACGACCAGATAGGGCTTTGAGGTGAGAAACCTAAATCCTCTGAGCTCCGTTGCAGAAGAGACCTCTTGGTTTCTGGCAAGGGGAATGTTCTTTTCCAACATATCCTTTGCTATTTCAAGAAGTCCTATCTCCCTTGGATTTATGCCTTTTCCCTTTTTCTTATCCTGGGAAATGTGTTGTAGCCTCTTTTCCACTATGGCCAGGTCCAAAAGGACCATTTCATCACGCAGGGCAAAAAAATCCTCCTTGGGCCTTGGTGCCTGATCACCCAGGCTGAAGTTCCTGACTACATGGATAAAGGCATCACAATTCCTCACCTGGTTTAGATGTTGCTCCACAGGAAGGGTGGAGGGCTGAGGCAATAATAGATCCACCTTTAATGGGGTTTTCTTTGTGGCCCTGGTGAGCTTGGAGATAAAATCTAGCCTTTCATCCTCCAGTTCCACCACACCTCTTTGTGGCTCCCCTGGCCTGGCAGAGTGGGCCCCTCCCACAAGGAGTTCAAAGACAGTGGATCTACCACTGCCTCCTGTGCCAATCACGCCTATTTCTATTCCCATCTTTTTTTCTCCATTTCTTTAACAGCACATAAAGGGCACCTGTACCTCCGTCATAGGATCTGGCACTGCAGAAGGCAAGGACAAATCTCCTCAAAGGGGCCTTTGTGAGCCATTGGGGCACCATCTCCTTTAAGACCGGTATAGAATCCTTGGAATTATTTCCCTTGCCATGTACCACTAGGACGCAACGGTATCCAAGGCTATAGGATCTGTTTAGGAAATTGCATAGCTGGGCCTCTGCCTCCTGCCTTGTGAGGCCATGTAGGTCAAGATAGTCCTGCACAGAATAGATACCCAGCCTCAATTTATTCATGACATCTTTTGGTACAAAGGGCAGGTGCCCTTCCACATAATCGTCCCTGAATATGATGTCCACTGTGTCCTGGCCTAGGGCAAGCCTCTCTAACTTGTCCAGGGCCTCTAATTCAGTATACCTTGGCAGATGCCTTGGAACCATGTTTGCCGCCTTAGGATAAAGGACTCTGTTAGGGGAAGGGGGCAGGGGTGTTACACCTTCCATTTCTTTCATAAATAGGACCTGATCGTCCTCCTCAATTGTATCCTCCCTTTGAGGATGTAATCCATTTGTAGGGGACTCTAAACGCCCAAAAGAAAGGCCTTTAAGGACTAAGAATGGCTGATGAAATCCAGTGCCATTTTTAAAGGAACTTTTCATGGGCCCCCCTTGGGATGCTATTTTTTAGGATAAAGGCAGGCTGGTCAACTTAAAATATCTTTTTGGGGTCTGAGGGCAAGGGCCAGGGATATGGGTAAAAGGATTTATGGGAGTCTAGATTTTATATTTGACATAGAGTGGGTCTGAAACTATTTTAGCTAAAGCATCCCGGTCTTCAAAGGCTAGGAGGCCGGGAAATTTTATTTTAGGAGGGAGTAGATGAAAGCGATCCCCAATATGTTTGTAGCCATTGACTATGTCCTGACCCTGGACTCAGGAGAGGTTATAGACAAGTCAGAGCCTGGGAAGCCCCTTGGATTTATCTTTGGCAAGGGGCAGATTATTTCTGGCCTTGAAAGGGCCTTGGAAGGCATGGAGGCCGGTGAAAAGACCCATGTGACCATCGAACCAGAGGACGCCTATGGTATGCCCAGGGAAGAGCTGTTTAGGGAGATACCTGTTTCCAATTTCCCAAAGGGTATGAATCTGGAACCAGGTATGGGTTTTGAGGTGAGGAGTTCCCAGGGCCCGTTATTCTTCAGGATCCACGAGATCAATGATGATGTAGTAGTGGCTGATTTTAACCACCCTTTAGCAGGCCAAAGGCTACACTTTGATGTCACTGTAGTGGAAGTGAGAGAACCCACCTTAGAGGAGTATAGCGCCCTATTTGGCGGTTGTGCCCCCTCTGACTGCAGTACCTGTGGCGGTGGTTGTGCCTAAAATTATTGCTGGACCTGAGCCTTTTTGCCCAAAAAAGGCAGGGTTCAGTCCAAAGATACTAAGGGAATAACTCCTTAAATACTGTATCGTGAAGCAGGGGCCTAAATGCCTTGATCTTCTCGTTTTGCCTGGATGGATGGACCCGGTTGGTGAGAAATATCACCAGGAGTTCCCTGAGAGGATCGAACCAGACAGAGGTACCTGTAAAACCCAGGTGCCCAACGGCATCCCTTGAAAAATAGACACCGGCACTGGATGAGTCCGTGGATGGTGTGTCCCAACCAAGACACCAGGTGCTATTTGGGACTAATTGTGCCCTTTGCCAGAATGTCCTGATCTTTTCGTGGGCCTTTACTAAACTGTAAATGAGTCTGATTAGGGAATAGACTTCTTTGGCAGAGGAAAAGAGCCCTGCATGGCCAGAGTAGCCTCCCATGGCATAGGCATTTTCGTCATGGGTGATCCCTCTAAGTAAGGTCCTTCTCCAGGGACAATATTCTGTGGGGACAACAGGCCCCCTCACTGCAGGGGGGCTGAGTCCTCCAAAAAAGCTTTCTCTAAGGTAAATATTGGGTCTTGTAATGCTGAAAAAATACTCAGCCATTTCCATTGATGTCGCCTTCCTTACTATCCCTTCCAGGAGCATGAACCCTAGATCGCTGTATATGGTAACCTTTCCTGGTTCTGCCTCAAGGGGTAGTGCCAGGATCTCTTTATATACCCTTTCCTTTGGGATGGGAGGGTCTTGGCCTTTAAAAAAAGGGTGCCAGGGCTTAAGGCCAGAGGAGTGTGACAAGAGATGCCTAATGGTTATGTGTCTTTTGTCCTGGGGGACATCTTCAAACAAAGAAATTAATGGTGTGTCTATGTCCAAGATCCCGGTCTTTACTAAATCCATCACACAAAATGTGGTCACCAGAGGCTTTGTAAGGCTTGCCAGATCAAAGATGTCATCCTTCTTCATCGGCTCTTTTTCAGGCACTAGGGCCTTGTATCCCACAGCAATGTGTATCAATATCTCCCAGTTAAGGGAGACTAACAAGACAGCCCCAGGGAACACCTTTTCCTTTACTGCCTTCTCTAAAAGTTTCTCAATGGTCTTCACAGGATCCTGGGCTCACCACTGGGCCATATAATCTTGTGCAGTTGAAGGTGTAGTCTTACCAATAATCTGTCCTCCAAGATCCACCTGGCCAGGTCTTTGGCCTCAAGGGCCCCAAACACAGGACTGAAGTGTATCTTTAAGAACTTCAGGTCCATGAGTCGAAACCTCTCTAATACCTCTTTTGCAAACTCATAGTCCTGCCTATCTGCCATCACGAACTTTAGCTCATCACCTGGCCTTAGATGTCTCATGTTTTCCCATCTGTTTTTCTCAGCCTCCCCACTGGAAGGGCATTTAACATCCACTATCCTAACACAGCCCTCCTCCACCAAAGAAATGTCCATAGAACCATTGGTTTCCAGAAGGACCTGATAACCCCTTTGTATAAGGGCCTTAATGAGTGCTGGCGTATCTCTTTGGAGGAGGGGTTCCCCGCCTGTTATTTCTGTAATGGAAACTTGAAAGGCTTCTATGGAGCTTAATATTTCCTCAATGGACATAGGGGTGAAATCATTATATGCATATTTCGTATCACAATATTTGCACCTCAGGTTACAGCCAGATAGCCTGATAAAGATACATGGCAATCCTGCGAAACTTGATTCACCTTGAATACTCAAAAATATTTCATTTACTTTAAGCATCTAAACAGATTCCATTGATTTAAGTCTTTTTATCCCTTTTTTTATAGGTATGACAATAGCCAAGATACATAGCAGGAGTACTGTAGCAAATGAACTGATTATATACAGCCATTGTAGTACTGTTATAGGCTCCTTTTTTGTAATAGCTGTGAAGAGTATATAAACTGGGCCTGCCTCCAATATTACAGTTGCAGCGATAAATCCTCCAGCTAACATCATAAATATAAATCCACCAAAGCCAGTGGCGACCTGGGCAATATTTTCATATCTGAATCTGGGAAATATACAGCCAAGACCTATGGCTATGGCAACTATTCCAGTGCTTAAAAGACCTATGGTGCTAAAGGTTATCCACATTACAACCCCTTTTACATCCAGGAGGATATTTGTAACAAACACCAAGGCCAAAGACAGTAAGACTATGAAAAAGGAGTAAAAGTAAAACTTACCAATGACAAACCTCTTAATTGAAATTGGGGAGGTTTTTATTATCCAATATCCCTCTCCTTCAAGGCTTATGGCAGGGAAGACAAACCTATTGCAGAGGGCAGCTATAACAAAGCCAGCAAGGCCTAAATTGAGAAAGGCCAATTGATTTTGAAGGTAATCCACCCTGATTGGGCTTTTCTCTAAAGGCAGAACGCTGAAATTATAAAGATATACAAACAGCAAAGCACACAGGAGCAGGAGCTGGGTCCACTGGGTATTGTCCCTAAAGAAGATCCTGATATCCTTTTCCAGCACCATTTTTAGGTCCTGTTTGAAGGGAAGGGTGAGGATGGTGGAAGAGACCTCCAATAATTTGGTGCTGAGGGCTGGTCTTGCCTTACCCTCCTGGGCCTTGGAATAGCCTTTTTTATATATGTAACCGGCCAACAACAGGGAGATTGTAACCATCAGAGCCGCGGTATTCCATAGGAGTGCCAGGGGGACGATCCTGCTTTTGGGACTTTTTTCAAGGTGGTTCCAGATCACATCTGTAATCCACCTGGTGGGCAGGAATGGTTCTTGAGGTGCCCTCAGGACTGCCAGATATTCTGTCATGTCCATGAAGGCCTCTGGATTGACAAGGCGCTCTGGTCTGAGGAACCTAAATATCAGGTAGAGGCCAATAACAGATACCACATTTACCAGGATTATTATGTTCCTGGCCTTCTTTGCAGGTAGTAGAAAGGAGATGATCATCACCAGAAGGATACCTATGAACCCTGAGATTACCACCATAAGAAAGGTGAGGTGGGCAAGGTCCATGTAGAACATGGGGCCAGGCCTATAAATCACACCATAGGCGGAAAATATGGGGATACCAAATAGTAACACCATCCATGAGCTGTCCATGATGGCCATCACTGACCTGGATAGAAACAAAGGGGCTATGCCCACAGGGGAGGAGTGGCAGAGCTCCAAGTCTTTGCTGAGGTAGAGATTGGACAGGGCAGTAATGATGCTACTAAATATGAGGAGCCCAAAGAATGTGAGGAGGCTCATGGAAAGCAACTGCCTGGAGAGGTATTCACCTAATATGGGCACACCTCGAAAATGGTTAAGGAGCCTTACAGAAAGATAAAACACCAGACCAAGGGCCAAGATGGCCACAGTTATGGTTATAAGTGATCTTTTTGTGAGCACTTTGTTTTTTGTCCTATTCTTGAGGGACATAAACCTGGGTGAGAGGAGAAGGGTAATTGTTTTAAGGGCCTTCTTTGTACTGTGAAAAGACATCCACAACCCTTTTTATCCAAGGAGGATCATCTCAAGGATTGTATTTTGGGCAATTTAGGATCACAGGCCGTCTTTGTCCTTTGTTTTATCTAAGGTATGATCTCATCGATGACATCCCCAATGGGCCTATTTATTACCACATGGGCCCTGGAGTCCAAAGGGGTTGGATCCCTATTTATAATCAAGAGCCTTGCACCTGATGAGGATGCGTGGGCAGGTATTTCTGCTGCTGGATAGACCACCAGAGAAGATCCAAGGACCATACACAAGTCACACTGGGCTGCAAGATGAAAGGCCCTTTGAAGCCTATCCTGGGGCATTGCCTGGCCAAAGCTAATGGTATCAGGTTTTAAGATCCCACCACAGTACTGGCAATAGGGCACCCTTTCCCCAGACCTGATCCTTTGATGTATCTCTTCCCTGGGCCACTGCCTTTTACAGGAGAGACAGGAGACAGTCACTGCTGTCCCATGGATCTCAATTATCTTTTCAGGGTGATTGCCTGCCTTGTGATGGAGGTGATCTATGTTTTGGGTGACTATGGCCAGGAGTTTCCCACGGTCTTCCAGCCTTTTTAGTGCCAGATGGCCCTTGTTTGGGGATGCGTCTCTCATTTGCTCCCACATCTCACTACTCATTTGCCAATAGAGCTCCCTGGCCTTTTCACTGGCAATGATGTTTTGGAAATAGAAATTGGATGGATCATACTTGCTCCAAAGGCCGCCAGGGCTCCTAAAGTCAGGGATCCCTGACTCGGTGCTAAGCCCTGCCCCTGCAAACACCAGTATCCTGGATGCGGCATCCACTAACTTTTTTGCCTTCAAGGTAATATTGGTATCATTTAGGACCATTTCTTTCATAGATCCTCCTGTGCACATGGTGGATATCCCCCAATTCATGGACGTGTACGTGGGGGTGGGGGACGAGGTCCTTGCTCACCCTCAATCTCCCTTTTTCCATTACATATATCTTGGTGGTGGTATTTAGCAAGAAGTCGAGGTCATGGGAGACATATAGACAGGTCAGGTGAAGGCTGTTTAAGATATTTACAATCCTTTCGTATGAATCCAGGTCAAGGCCGTTTGTGGGCTCATCCAGTAACAGGACCTCTGGATCCATGGAGAGGACTGTGGCCAAAGACACCAGCTTTTTTTCTCCACCAGAGAGTTCGGAGATGATTCTGTTCTCAAAGCCTTCCAATCCCAAGAGTCTAAGGGTCTCTTTGGCCTTTTTTCTTGCCATTTCCTTTGAAAGGCCCAAATTTAAGGGTCCAAAGGCCACATCTTCCAACACTGTTGGGCAGAAGAGCTGATCATCAGGGTCTTGAAAAAGGAGTCCCATCTTCCTCCTCGCCCATCTCATTTCCTTCTCACCTTGGATCTCCTTCCCAAATAAAGAGATGCTCCCTGAGTCTGCTTTTAGCAGGCCCATTATAAGATGAAGGAGGGTGGTCTTTCCGCTCCCATTAGGTCCCACAAGGCCAAGTTTCTCCCCCTTTTTTACCTGAAGGTCGAGGGAGGAGATCACCTCCCTTTGTTTGTTGTAGCTGAAACTCAGCCCCTTTATATCAATCAATACCTGGTTGCCATCCATTCTATAAACCCCAATAACAGGGATAAACTTAAGGATCCAACAAAGAAAATAACATCCTTATAAGTGACGTTAAACTCGTAGAGGGAATGATAAGTACCACTAAATCCCCTTGCCTCCATTGCCATCTGTACCCTTTGGGATCTCTCATAGGCCCTCACCAGCAACATGCCCACAAGGAATGACACAGTGCTATAGGTGGCAAGGCTGTTTTTGGGTACAAAGGACCTGGCCTTTAGGCTCTTTTCCAGCTTTTTATATTCTCTCTCAATCACACTTATATATCGATGGGTTATTAAAAACAGGGCTGTGAGTTTTCTGGGGACTTTCAAGGAAGTAAGGGCATGCCCCAGTTCCACAGGGCTGGTAGTGCCCAGGAAGGCCACAATGAGGATCAGGACCACATTGGACTTTACAGTAATCAAAAGGCTCAGGCCAACACCTTCTAGATATAGATTTAGTGGCCCTATTTTAAATAGCACTGTTGTCCCATGTACAAAGGGAAGGATAGGCCAAAGGGCTAATAAGAAGCTGTTTGCCACAAAAAGCCTCTTTGATGCCTTAAACATCCCAAAACCAGATTGCCACAACAAGAAAATGGCCGGGAGGAGGGCCAGGAAAGGCACAGTAATGCACCTGGACAAAGAAATAGGGACGGCAAGGCATAAAAATGAGAGGAGCTTTACCCTTGTGTCCAGTGTTTTAAAGAGCCATTTTCCTTGTAACGTGGGGTCTTTTATCATGATAGAGGATCATATGGGTCCAAGGTTATCTTTAACTTTCTTATATTAAGGGGCCTGGCCAAAGCTTTGAGGCTCTGCCTCATTGCCTCAAGGGTGTGATGGTCTGCGGCCTTAAAGGAGACTATGATCTCCTCTACCCCATGTCTTTTCACTGCATCCACAAGGTGGTTTAAGCCACCCAGGATGGGATATCCCTCTAGTTTTTTTCCCCATAAAGAGGGGTTGTCGTCCAGGAAACCTATCACCTTCAAACCCAGTGCCTTGTTGTTTTCTATCTCTTGTAATGCCAAGATTCCTCCCCTACCAGCCCCATATATAAGGGTTGGCCTGCCCTCTTGCCTCCTCTGTGTAAGCCTTTCATCCAGGGCCCTAAAAAAGAGCCTTGATAGGGAAAACAGCACCAGCATTATGCCCCAGTAAATCACAAATACCGCTCTGGAAAAGCTCTCAAACCGGTATAAAAATACCATCAACAGCATAGTGGATATTGTTGCAAGGGTCACTGCCTTTACATAGGGAAAGAGATCTCTAATACCGATCCTCTCCCATATACCTTTATAGGTATCTGTGAAAAAAAACCACCCCAATTGAAAAACTATAAGTATGGGAAGGGAACGCAAGAAGAGTTCCAGATTACCTCCTATCCTGCCTTCAAACCTAAGTACATAGGCAGTGTAATAGCTTATGGTAATAAGAAATACATCCAGGATCACCTCAAAGGTCCTTCTTTTAAAGGCAACGGTAAATGTATACGAGGTGAAGGGTCTATTTTTGAGGTTCATCATAATTTCTTCCTCTGGATACACCTTGACCCTTGCCAGATAGGTCCAGGCAAGGGAAATACTTATGAGAAAGAGGCCTAGGATAAGTATGGCAATGGGGGCTACCACATATTGGATGAGGAATGCCACAATGGCCGAGGCTGCTGAAAACCCATACAGGGCCAGGACTGCCTGCCTCTCTGTGAAGCCTATTGCCACAAGCCTATGGCTGGAGTGGTCTCTTCCTCCTTGGGATATCTTTCTACCTGTAAGCTTTCTCATTATGCTCACCAAGGTGGTATCCAGTATAGGTATTAAAAGAAGGAGAACAGGGGCTGCAACAATGGCAAATATATGGGCAATGCCTTGCTTAGGTATGTAAACCTCCTGTGATGTTATTGTTATGGTACTCAGCACGAATCCCAGAAACAGGCTCCCTGCATCTCCCATAAATATTGAGGCAGGATTAAAATTAAATATGAGAAAACCTATAATGGAGCCCAGGAGGGAGGCGATTATTATGAGATTAGGAAATATATCCTCTGGGGAACTGGAAAAAGAATAGAGCAAAAATCCCATGGAGATACAGGTAATTGCAGATATGCCAGCGGCAAGGCCATCCATGTTATCCAGGAGATTGACGGCATTGGTTATACCCACTATCCAAAAAAGGGTGATAAATGTGTCCACTACAAGGGAGCCAGTCCAGATAAATCTATTTCCAAAAAATATAAATATGGAAGCAATTATTATCTGCCAAGCAAGCTTATGCTGAGGGGTTATGTTCCTTAGGTCATCAAAGAGGCCCAAGAGAAAAATCAGAGCTGAACATAGGATTAAGGGCAATGTGGTTATGACCGATTCATGAAGACCCAGGAGATAATAAGAGATACCCCAGGAAGAAATAAAAGAGGCATATAATCCAACACCTCCCAAAAGGGCTGTTTCCTTTTTATGCCAACGATCCTCTTTAGGCCTTGCCACTATGCCCTTGGCAATTGCATATCTCCTTACTACGGGGACCAATACTAAAGAAAATAAAAAGGATAACATGAGGGGTATTAAAAGGTGCCAGGCCTTCACAGGTATTCCTCCAAGCGACTGAGGTAATATCCCACCATCAAGAATACAGCATTGGGAATCCAGATGGAGTAAAAGGGATGGATTAGACCAGCAAGGGAAATGGTGCGCATGGCACCCACCAGCACAAGGTAGGCAAAGCAAACAAGTATTGTAATGGCAATGGAGATTCCAATACTGGGCCCCCTTCTCCACAGGGGAAGAGAGGTAATGGCCAGGGCAAGGAGAAAGTGTATCGCGGGAAAACCTATCTTCATATGCATGTTTACCAGATACAAGGTGGCATCATAGCCCTCTCTGCTTATTTTATCTGCCATACTCTTCAAGGCAAATACACTCATCCACTGCGGCCTCTCCACATTGGAGTATAGGTCTTCTGGCCTCAGGGGGAGATCAAGGACAAGTATCCCTGCCTCCCTTGTCTTGATGAGGTTGTCTTCATTGATCTGCTCAAAGGTATCTTCAAGGACCCACTTACCCCCCACCCAAAGGCCCCTCTTGGCAGAAACCCTTTTTTCAGGCCTGAAATCTTTATTCATATATAGAATAAATGGCCGAATCATTGTATTGGAGGCACCATCAAATCTGTCGCAATAGATCAAAATGCTTCCAGCCCTATACCATATTCGGTCCCTTATGTAACCCTTGGACATATCCTGGTGTTTTACATATGTATCCCATATCCTTTGACTTACACCACTTGCCCTGGGGATTATGAATTCATTTAACATGAAGTTCAGCCATGAAAACAGGATTGCAAAGACAAGAATTGGTAATTTAATGGAATTTGGACTAATACCAGAGCCTCTAAGTGCTACTAGTTCATTTCTTCTTGCCATTAAGGAAAAGAGAATAGAGCATGATACTGCTGTAGCAATTGGACTGACTTGGGAAACTACCTGGGGAATATTATAACTAAAGAACTGAAATATGATTTTTCCACCCACACCTTTTTCAAGCAAATTATCTATTTTAGCAATAAAATCAATAGCAATGTACAAAAAACTAAAAATAGATACCGTTATCAAAAAATACTTAAGGAATTCTGTTATCAAATATTTGTAGAGGGTTTTAATCAAGTTACTTGTCCTTTTTCTATTCTTCTAGAGACTATCTGAAAGATAAATCTGAATTTAGTTGAAAGGACCATGAGAATTATAATGAGAGCTAATACTGGCATAAAAGCGCATAAAAAGGGATTAATAATTCCAGATTCTGCTATTGCCTTGAATCCTGTGTATGTGAGATAATAAAGAGTAAAAATCCCGACGCCTGCTGATATAGCTATATGTCTTTTATGAAAGTTTACTCTTATGGGTAAGAAAAAACCTATAATAACCATCAAACAGGAACAAATGGGGACAAAAAACCTTGCATAGAGTGAGAATTTCAGGTCATTGGCCCTGTGTGGTGTTAAGTCTTGGCTCTTCAATTCCTGGAGGACTTCAAAGACTGTCATCTCCTTGGGTTTTTTCCCCCTTGTGCGGGACTGACCAAGTAGCTCTGTCCTTTCCACTGAAATAATATATTCTTCAAATTGGAGGTTCCTTGGGGCCTTGTGCCCTTTCTCCAACACTGTGACTTCCCCATCTAAAAATCTGATTGCCAGGCCATGCTGATTCCCTTCCCCTAAAAATACTGCTCCCTTTGCCACCACTATCAGGGTAAGGTCTTGGGCCCTCTTATCCATGACAAGAACGTCTTTCATCCCTGTCTCTGGTGAGATCTCACTGATATAAAATATCAAGTTTGGTATTGGTTCAATAAAGATCTGTGGCTTTATTACAGATGTAGTGTGGGATTTTGCTATTCTTAACATGGTGTTAGTAGCAATGTAGTTAGAAATAGGGGATAATATTGTTGTTAGTGAAAAATGGGCAAAAAGCACAATAAAAGCAAATGATATTACTGGATATGACAATGTTTTAGTTTCAAAACCAGATGAAAGAAGTGCAATAATTTCATTGGATTCTAAAGAGTTATAATAGACTATTAATGTTGAAATAAGTGCAGCCGCTGGGAAAACAAAGTTAATACTGTCAGGTATAAGGAGTAGAATTACTTTTAAAATATTTATAAAACCAGCTTTGTGAAGAAGGAGAAGTTCCATGATAGGAATTATATTGATCGAAAGCATCAGGAAAGTGAAAAGCCATGTAGAAACTAAAAAATAAATAAATTCCCTTTTTAGAAAATAATCAAAGTAGATTCTTGTCATCTCAACCAGCAGTCACTCCACATTTCCCATACCAGTAAGGCCCATAATCTGTGTTGGTGATTTGACCTACCAGACATATGCTCTTCTAATATTCTGTTTATTAGCTTTGGGTTAAAGATTCCTTCTTGTTCAATTCTAGCAGGAGATAAATAGTCCAACAGTAACTCTTTAAGCTCTTTCCTAAACCACCGAGACAAAGGGACACCAAAACCCATCTTTGGTCTATTGATTAGTTCATATGGCAATAATTTGCCAAGTATCCTTTTAAGTATAATTTTGCCTGAATGTCCCTTATAGAATGCCCATAATGGTAAGTCTCTGGTGGCCTCAAATACCCTTTTATCCAACAGGGGGCATCTTACCTCCAGACCCACTGCCATGCTTGCCCTATCCACTTTTGTGAGCATACACTCTGGAAGGTAGGTATTTTGGTCCACATACATGAGTCTTAGTATAATTGGGAGGCCAGAGGTATGGGCAAAGGAATCCTCAAAGGCTGATATGGGCACTTGCTTCTCAATGAGCATTTCCACTAGTTTTTTGTCAAAGACGTCTATGGTGCTGCGGTATACCTCTAAGGGGTCCTTTTCCATGAGGATCTCTAAGAGTTTTTCCCATTTATCCTCGATATTTTCCATGGAAAATCTCCTGGGGAGCCATGGTCTCAGCTTATGATAAAGGTGGGATAATTGCCTTTTGGGGATTGGGTTTAAAAGCCTAGCAAGAAGTGGAAAGGCACGGTGTCCAAAGGAGTCCTTTAATGAAAGGATGCTATTGGTGATCCAAAATCGCACATAGCCACAGAACTGTTCATCACCTCCATCCCCGGTGATTACCACCTTTACCCTTTCCCTGGCCAGTTGGCTTACCAGATAAGTGGGGATGCCTGAAGAGTCTGCAAAGGGCTCATCGTATATGAATGGGATCTTGGGGATGACGGACAATGCCTCCTTGGGGGATACATGGAGTTCCTCGTGTTGGGTGCCCAGGAACCGGGCAATGGCCCGGGCGTAGGGGGCCTCGTTGTACCTTGGGTCATCAAATCCAATGGTAAAGGTCTTTATTGGTTCGTGGGATACCTTTTGTGCCAGGGCCGTTACCAAGGAGGAGTCAATGCCTCCGCTCAAGAGGCAGCCTAAAGGCACATCGCTAATAAGTCTATCTTTTACGCACTGGGATAGTACCTGTTCTAACCTTGCCTCCATCTCTTCTTCTTTTTGTGGAGCCGGGCTCTGCCAAAGGGGGGGCCTGTAATAACATTTAAGGATAGGGGAGTGGCCGTTATGGAGGAGGTAGTGGCCAGGCCTGAGTTTGTAAGTGGCCTTGAATATGGTCCTGGGGGAGGGGATGTATTGGTAGTGGAGGTAGAGGGCCAGGGAATCCATGTCCACTTCCCTTTTATACCCGGGGAATCTTGCCAAGGCCTTTAGCTCTGAGGCAAAGAAGAATCCTTTATGTGTATGGGTATAATAAAGGGGCTTTTTGCCCACCCTGTCCCTGGCGAGGAAGAGTATCTCCCTATCCTGGTCCCAGATGGCAAAGGCAAACATCCCATTTAGGTATTGGAGGCATTCAATGCCCCAATATATGTATGATTTTAGAATGACCTCTGTGTCTGATCTGGTTTCAAAATGGAGGCCTTTTTTTGTCAAGAAGGATCTCAGCTCCTGGAAGTTGTAGATTTCGCCATTGTAGACTATCCACACTGGCTTTTCCTTTGCCTTCATGGGTTGGGCCCCTTTTGGGGATAGGTCAATGATGCTCAGCCTGGTATGGCCAAGGCCAAGGTTGTAGTGGGGGTCTAAATAGATGCCCTGGGAGTCAGGTCCCCGATGTGTGAGGGAATTGGTGGCCTCGCGCAAGTATCTTATCCAGCCTTCTGATTTCTCTCTTGACCAAAAACCCACTATCCCACACATTTATCTAAGAGCCTTTGATATAGATCTTGTATATCTTTGAAGAGCCTTTCCTTGGAGTAATTATTGAGGGCAAAGTCCTTTGCCTCCCTGATCATTTGGTTTTTTTTCTCAATGTCCATTCTTAGGCAATAATCAATGGCCTTGGCCATGGAAACAGGTTTGAAATCCCTGCAGAGGATCCCTCTCTTGCAGATAAAGATACCCTCCTCAGGGCAAGAGATAGTATCTCCTAAAAGCTCTTTTACACCACCTACCCCGGTGGATACCACAGGGGTACCGCTGGCCATGGCCTCTATTATGGAAACCGGGGTCCCCTCATTGAGGGAGGTCATAACAAGGGCATCTAAAGAGGTGTAGACAGTGGGCATATCCTTAATCCAACCTGTAAATATTACCTTTTTGCCGATCCCAAGGGATTCTGAGAGTGACTCAAGGAAGTTCCTTCTCTCCCCATCTCCCACTACCAAGAACCATAGGTCATCCCTTCCCTGTGAGAGTAATATCTTGGCTGCCTCTAAGAAGAGCTCATGGTTTTTTATGGGGACCAGTCTACCCACGATGCCCACTAGGGTTCCTTTGTTTATGCCAAGCCCTTTTCTTAGGCCTCTGTCTTGGTGGTTTTTAAATGGGTTCAGGTCAAGGCCAAGGGGTATTACGGCTAAGGTGCATTTAGGGCTGAGCCCAAAGTTCTCTCTGAGGTCCTGTCTTTGCCCTTCTGTAAGGGCAATGAGGGCCTCTGTCCTCCGTGCAAGCCACCTTTCCAATGAGAGTATCAGCTTGGTCTTCCTTTGCCCAAAATACCCCTCGAATATATGACCGTGAAAGGTGTGCACAAGTCTTGCTTGGCAAAGGCCTGAGGCCTTGAGTATTATTGCTGCAAGCCTTACAAGGGTGCCTGCCTTGGACATGTGGGTGTGAATGATGTGGGGTCTAAAGGTAGCTATTATCTTTAGGAGCCTAAAGAATGAGACCATGTCCTTTAACGGGTGTATTTCTCTAACCAAGGTATTAATCCTGACAGGTTTTACAGGGGAGTCAGTGAAGATATAGCTCATATCTCCTTCGTCCTTGGAGACCTTTCCTGTTACCAACCTGCTATAAAATATTTGTGGATCCAATCCCGAAAGGAGCATTCTCACATGGATGGATGGTCCACCAATATTAGTGCGAGTTATTACCCTTAAGACCCTGATCTTTTGCTGCACTCTTTTACATCCCAAAAGGTGTTAGTCCCTTATAAGATAAAAGAAGTAATATTACAAGGTGAGGGCTTGGGAGGCCAGGGGGATATGTGAAAATATAAGTCTTTATTACAAAACATCTTGACTTGGTTATGAAATAAGTTAAAAGTTAATCAAAGGCGGGCATAGCTCAGCTGGTAGAGTACAAGCTTCCCAAGCTTGGTGTCGCGGGTTCGAATCCCGTTGCCCGCTCCAAATCTTGGCCTGTAATGGACTTTAAAGGCAGGGTTATGTAGCGGGCCGCAAGCCCGCTTTTTTATTGATTAGTACTGATGGTTAAGACAGAAGAGATAGTTTCAAAGGCCTGGGAATTATTGGATCCCCTTGTGGAATTAAACGGCTATGAGCTGGTGGAGGTGGAGTTCTCCTTGGAGAGGGGGCATTGGGTCTTAAGGCTTTATGTGGATAGGGAAGGTGGTATTACCTTGGGGGAGTGTGCAGAGTTGAGTGAGGAGATAAGTAGGGTATTGGATGTGGAAGACATTGTGGATAGGAGCTATGTGTTGGAGGTGTCTTCACCTGGCCTTGATAGACCCCTCAGGAAGGAAAAGGACTTTAAGAAGGTGGTGGGTAGAAAGATAAAGGTAACCATGAAGGAACCGGTGGACGGGAGGAAGAATTTTAGTGGTAGACTTCTGGGGGTTGATTCTCAAGTCTTACATGTGGAGGCGGGAAACCAGGTCTTTCCTCTGGAAATGGAGAAAATAAAAAAGGCCAATCTGGTCTATGAATTCAACGACCAATATAGGAAACGGGGCTGATGATATGAAAGGGGAATTAAAAAGGGTTTTGGATCAAGTGGCAAGGGAAAAAGGGGTTGAGCAAAGGATCTTGATCAAGACCGTGGAGGAGGCTGTTAAGGTAGCTGCCAAGAAGACCTTTGGGCCAAATTTTGAGATGGAGGTTAGGTACAACGAGGAGACAGGAGAGGTGGAGGTCTACGAGTTTAAGGAGGTGGTGGAAAGGGTCAGCGATCCAAACTTCCAGATCTCTCTGGAAGAGGCCAAGAAGATGGACCCTGAATGTGAGGTGGGGGACAGCTTAGGGATCAAGATGGATATGGACAAGCTGGGTAGGATAGCTGCCCAGTCAGCCAAGCAGGTGATCATGCAGAGGCTGAGGGAGGCAGAAAGAAATACCATATATGCCGATTATAAGGACAGGAGAGGGGAGATAGTAAACGGCATAGTTCAGAGGATAGACAGGGGAGCCATAATAGTAAACCTGGGGAGGACCGAGGCTGAGCTACCTGTATCAGAGCAGATACCAGGGGAATCCTACAAGCAGGGTGACAGGATCAGGGGTTATATCATTGACGTAAAGCAGTTTAGCAAAGGTCCACAGATAGTCCTTTCCAGGACCCATCCCAATTTCTTGGCAGCCCTTTTTGAGGCAGAGGTGCCAGAGATAGCAGAGGGCATAGTGAGGATAGTGCACGTAGTAAGGGAGCCGGGCAGCCGTGCCAAGATTGCTGTGGCTAGCAAGGACCCTGATGTGGACCCTGTGGGTGCCTGTGTGGGGCTCAGGGGCACAAGGGTCCAGGCTGTGGTGCAGGAACTGAGGGGCGAAAAGATTGATATCGTGGTGTGGGACAAGGATCCTGCAAAGTTCGTGGTGAATGCCTTGGCACCCGCTGACATTGTCAGGGTTGTGGTGGATGAGACTAACAGGTCCATGGAGGTGGTGGTCCCAGATGACCAGCTCTCCCTTGCCATTGGTAAAAAGGGGCAAAATGTGAGATTGGCAGCCAGGTTAACGGGATGGAACCTGGATGTGATAGACGAAAGTACATACAGTAAGCGTGTGAGGGAAGGATACATGTCGTTGCTGGAGTTGGAGGGGGTAAATGATGAGCTGGCTGCTGAGCTCACTCAGCAGGGATACAGGTCTGCAAGGGATATCAGCAAGGCAGATCCCTCTGATCTGGCCTCCATTCCTGGCCTGGATGAAAAAAAGGCAGAAGATTTGATAGCCAGAGCAAGGGCATATGTTATAAAGAAAGAGACAGAGGAATTGGGTCAGGCCAAGAAGGGGTGAAATGGGTACAGGGCCCATAAGGACCTGTGTCTGCTGCAGGGAAAGGAAAGAGAAACACAGGCTAATAAGGATGGTCTTGAAGGAAGAGGGAAAGGTGGTGTTTGATCTGAGTGGGAGGGAGCAGGGAAGAGGTGCCTATGTGTGTAAGGATGGGGCATGTATAAAAGAACTGGCCAGGCACAAAAAGGCCATTTCCAGGGTCCTGAAGGGTGAGGTTAGGACCATATGTGATATCTTGAATAATCAGGAACAGTCAGGGGGTTAGAGATTTTATGCCTACCACAAGGCTTTTTGAATTTGCCAGGCAAATAAATATGGATCCTCAAGAGTTGCTGGGGAGGCTCCAAAGAGGGGGGCTCAACCTTAAAAACCATATGGAAATCATGGATGAGAAGACCATCCAAAAGGCAAGGGAGATCCTTGCCAAAGGGTCCTCCTCTGTGAAGGTGGAGGAGACCAGGGTCACCAATGGGGTTATAAGAAGAAGAAAGGTGAGGCTGGAAGAGGAGGGCAAGGCAAAGGCAGCGGCCCTGGACCAGGAGGTTTCCCCTGAAATCAAGGTGGAGAAGGAAAAGGTGGAAAGGCCTGTTAAGGTGGAGCAGGCAAAGGTATTGGAGGCCAAGGTACAACCCAGGGCCCAGGAGAAGGTGAAGGTGGAAGGCATTGAAGAGGTACCCCAGAAGGAGGCGATCCAGAGGCCCGAGGACCTGGCAAAGACTGCTGTTCAACAAGAGAGAGTTCCCACAGAGCCCCCTGAAAAGGTGGAGCCAAGGCCCAAAGAGGTGCAGGAAAAGGTCTTTCCCAAGAAGAGGCCACCAAAAAAGAAGAAAAAGCAGAAAAGGAAGTTTGATGAACCTGCCAAGATAATAAAAAGGCCTGATGTTCCACAGGCACCTGTGGAAGAGGCAATCAAGGTGGAAGAGGCTAAGGTATCTCCCCAACCTGAAATATTAACCTCTCCTCCCCCACCCAAGGAAGAGGAGCTTGTGGAAGCCAGGGCAGAAGAGCAGCAGGCATTAGGGCCTGTGGAGGAGAAAAGGCCCGAGGGTCTTGATGCCCAGCTCCTTGAGGAGTTTACACTAAGCGGAGATATCATCCCTGTGGAGAGGGAAGACCTCTTCATTATGCCCATAAGCTACGAGGAAAGGCAGAGGCTGGGAAAACGAAAGAAGGAGAAGAAGAAGGAAGAGCTTGAAGAGAGGGAGATAGCCAAGCCATTTAAGAAGTCCAAAAAGATGGAGATCTATGAAAGGGAGGATCTCTACGAGGGGAGGGCAATACCAAAGAAGAAGGAAAAGAGGCTACAGAGGAGGGAGGAGGCCCCTGCTGTTCAACCTGAGCCACAGGTACAGGTGAAGGTGGGCAGAAAGAAGATCAAGATGGGAGACACCATTGTGCTGGGGGACCTGGCCAAGCAAATGGGGGTAAAGGCCTCTGAGATAATAAAAAAGCTGTTGGATATGGGGGTAATTGCCACCATAAATCAGGCCCTTGATTATGAGACAGCTGCCTTATTGGCGGATGAATATAATTGCGATATAGAGCAGGTGGGCTTCAAGGAAGAGGCCTTCTTGGTTCAAGAGCCTGATCCCCCAGAGGCCCTTGTGCCAAGGCCACCTGTGGTAACTGTGATGGGTCATGTGGACCACGGGAAGACCACCCTTTTGGACTACATAAGAAAGACAAAGGTTGCAGAGGCAGAGTCTGGTGGGATCACCCAGCACATAGGGGCATACTATGTAAAGACCGACGGAACAGGGGTGGTATTTCTGGATACCCCGGGCCATGAGGCATTCACCACCATGAGGGCCAGGGGTGCAAAGGTAACGGACATAATAGTCCTTGTGGTGGCTGCTGATGATGGGGTAATGCCCCAGACAAGGGAGGCCATAAACCATGCCAAGGCAGCCCAGATTCCAATAGTGGTGGCCATAAACAAGATAGATAAGCCAGATTCCAATCCGGAGAGGGTAAAAAGGCAACTGGCAGAGCTGGGCCTTATCCCAGAGGAATGGGGAGGAGATGTGATCTTTGGAAATATATCTGCCAAGACAGGGCAGGGGGTTGATGAGCTCTTGGGATTGATCCTGTTACAGGCAGAGATAATGGAGTTAAAGGCCAATCCCAACAGGAGGGCCACTGGGGTAGTGATAGAGGCCAGGTTGGACAAGACGAAAGGTCCAATAGCCACTGTCCTTGTAAAAAACGGCACCTTAAAGCCTGGTGATTACTTTGTCTGTGGCGAGGTGTATGGAAGGGTAAGGGCAATGTTTGATCACAAAGGGGCTATTATGAAAAGTGCAGGGCCCAGTATACCGGTGGAGATATATGGGCTACCAGAGGTACCCAATGCTGGAGACGAGCTTGTAGTAGTCCCTGATGAGAAGACAGCCAAGACCATTGCAGAGCACCGGAGGATAAAGGCCAAGGAAAGGGAGCTGGCCAGACCCAGACTGGTACACATGGAAGATTTGTTCCAGAGGATAAAAGAGGGGGAGGTCAAGGAATTAAATGTTATCTTGAAGGCTGATGTCCAGGGTTCATTGGAGGCTATCTCTGAGGCCTTGAGCAAGATTACCAAAGGCGAGATAAGGATCAGGATCATTCATTCTGCTACTGGTGCCATAAATGAATCAGATGTGATGCTTGCCTCTGCTTCCAATGCAATAATTGTGGGTTTTAATGTGAGGGCCAATCCCAGGGTGAAGGAACTGGCAGAGAAAGAGAAGGTTCAGATCAAATACTATGATGTCATCTATCATCTGATAAATGATATGGAACTAGCCCTTTCAGGTATGCTGGAACCCACATATGAGGAAAAGGTCTCAGGGGAAGTGGAGGTGCTCCAGACCTTTAAGGTTCCAAAGGTGGGGATTGTTGCTGGCTGCATTGTGAGAAAGGGCGTTGTCAACAGGAATTCCAAGGTCAGGGTCATAAGGGATGGGGTTGTGATTCACGATGGAAAGATAGCATCCTTGAGAAGGTTCAAAGATGATGTAAGGGAGGTCACAGAGGGAATGGAGTGTGGTATCGCCCTGGATAGGTTTCAGGATCTGAAGCCAGGGGATATCTTTGAGGTATATATCTTGGAAGAGGTTACACCTGGCTAGAATGGTTGTGGGTACATTGAGAATTGTGTTTCACCTTAAAGATAACCACTCCTTAAAGGAGAAGAGGAGGATTGCCAAAAGTATCAGCGCAAAGATCAGAAACAGATTCAATGCCTCTGTGGCAGAGGTTGGATCCAATGATAAATGGCAGATCTTGGAGTTGGGGATAGTAACTGTGGGAAATGACAGGAAGTTTGTAGACTCAAGCCTGAGCCACATAAGTGAATTCATAGAGTCACTATATCTGGCCCCAGTTTTATCCACAGAGATGGAGATACTAAGCCTTTAAAGGGTGATGACCGTGAAGCCAAAAAGGGCAGTAAGGCTAGGGGAAGAGATACTCAAGGAGCTTTCCCTTATTCTCATGGAAAAGATAGGGGATCCCAGGCTCAAAGACCTTACTTTTACAGGCATAAGGCTCAGCGACGACCTCAGGATAGCCAGGGTTTACTTCAGCCTCATAGGTGGCGAGGAAAGGATCACGGCAGCAAAGAGAGGCCTGGAATCGGCCAAGGGTTTTTTTAAGAGAGAGATAGCCCTGCGCATGGACCTGAGATACATACCTGAGCTCAGCTTTTTTCATGACTCCTCCTATGAATACGGGGAAAGGATAGAAAGACTCCTGCAAAAGCTCCCTGATGAATAAAAGAGAACTGGCTGTCATAGTGGAAGAGGTTACAAAAGCCAATAGGATCGCTGTTGTCTCCCACGTTGATCCTGATGGGGATGCCATTGGTTCCCTCCTGGCCTTTGGCAAGGGAATGGTCAATATGGGAAAGGCTGTGGATGTATTGGTTCAGAAGCCTTTGGAAAGGCCATTTACCTATCTTGATTATGCCCACATAGTGTCTTTAAATCTAAAAGAGGGGGAATATCTCGTTGTAACCCTTGACTGTGCAAGCCCTGATAGGTTGGGGGGTTTTAGAGAAAGGCTCTTGGCAAACCCTATGGTTATTAACATTGATCATCACCAAACCAATACCAATTTTGGTACCATTAACTGGGTTGAACCCCATGCCTCCAGTACCGGAGAAATGGTCTTTTACATCCTTAAGGCCCTTGGGGTTTATTTTGACAAGGGCATATGTCAAAATATATATTATGCAATTCACAGCGATACTGGTGGGTTTAGGTATAATAATACTACCCAGGAATCTTTAGGGGTGGCCTCAGAACTTGTGGCCATGGGAGCCAATCCCTGGGATCTGAGCCAAAAGGTAATGGATCGTGTGAGCCTAGCCCGACTTAAACTGATTGGTAGGGCAGTGGACACGGCTAAATTCTTCGGGGATGGGAGGGGTTGTCTGGTGAGGATGGATCCTGAATACATGGAGGAAATAGGTGCCCAGCTGAGTGATTGGGACGGGATTGTGGAGATGTTTAGGGCCTTGGAGGGCGTGGAATTGGCCGTGGCAGTGAGGGAGGAAAAAGGAGGTCACAAGTTTAGCCTGAGGTCAAAGGGTGAAATAGATGTATCTGGGATTGCAAGGGAGTTTGGTGGGGGAGGGCATAGGAACGCAGCGGGTTTTACCCTTTATGGGGATTATGAGGATGCCCTGGGGCTTTTTTTCCAGGCCTTAAAAAGGCACTATAACTGGTTATGAGGGCCTGATGGACGGGATACTATTGGTGGCAAAGGAGGAGGGTGTAACCTCCTATCATGTGGTGGAGAGGATAAAGGCCATGGTCAGGGGGACCAAGGTTGGCCACGGTGGCACTTTGGATCCCACGGCAAAGGGCCTGCTGATAATCCTCATGGGCAGGGCCACCAGGCTCTTTAACAGGCTCTCATCCCTGAAAAAGCACTATTTGGGGGAGATAATGTTGGGTGTGGAGACAGAGACCTATGACAGGGAGGGCCTGGTGATAAAGGAGACCCCACTAAACGGGTTGACTTCCAAGGACATAGATGGGGTATTGAGAGGGTTTTGTGGCAAGATACAGCAAAGACCTCCAAGGTACTCTGCGGTGAAGGCAAAGGGAAAGCGGGCCTACCAGAGGGCAAGGGCAGGGGAAGATTTCCAGATGGAACCCAGGGAGGTGGTGGTCCATTCCATTGAACTGGTGGAATGTAATCTCCCCTTTGTAAGGGTAGAGGTGTGGTGTGGAAAGGGCTTTTATATGAGGAGCCTTGCCCATGACCTGGGTGAGAGGCTGGGGGTGGGTGGGCACCTCCATAGTCTAACAAGACTTGGGATTGGTCCTTTTAGCATAGAGGAGGCCATTTCCCTTACCCATATTGGTTCATTGAGAGATATTGAAAGCTCATTGATTGATATGGAGAGGCTCAAAGAATTTTTAAAGATAGAGGAGATGAACTAAAAGGAGGAGATATAATGGCATACACAGCAGAACTCAAAAGGGGGATAATTGAGAGATTTCGGGTCCACGAATCTGACACAGGTTCACCAGAGGTTCAGATTGCCCTTCTTACGCACAGGATCAATTATCTAACAGAGCATATGAAGGTCCACAAAAAGGATCACCACTCCAGGAGGGGACTACTAAAATTGGTCTCTATGAGAAAGAAGTATCTGGAGTACCTAAAGGGAGTGGATATGGGAAGGTATTCTAGGCTTATAGAGGCCTTAGGGTTGAGAAAATAAGAAAAAAAAGGGGTAAAAATGATAAAGAGTTGTTCCGCAGAGGTGGATGGCAAGGCCATCCATATTGAAGTGGGCAGAGTTGCCAAGCAGGCAAGTGGATCTGCTGTTGTTACCATGGGAGAGACAGTGGTCTTGGTGACCGCGGTTTGCTCATGGGAGCCCAGGCCAGGGGTGGATTTTGTACCCCTTACCGTGGAGTATCAGGAGATGTCCTATGCCGGGGGCAGGATACCAGGGAATTTTTTCAGGAGGGACATGGGAAGACCCAGTGAGCAGGAGATACTGGTATCCAGGCTGATAGATAGGCCCATACGGCCCTTGTTCCCCAAGGGTTTTGATATGGAGACCCAGGTAATAGCCTCAGTACTCTCCACAGACAAAGAACATGAGGCAGATGTCCTTGCCATCTTGGGGGCCTCCACTGCCTTGAATCTCTCCGAGATACCCTTTGCATGTCCTGTGGCTGCGGTAAGGGTCTGTAAGATTGGTGGAAGACTGGTGATAAACCCCAAGAGGTCTGAGCAAGAGGATGCAGAACTAAACCTGATTGTGTGCGGGAACAAAAACGCCATAGTGATGGTGGAAGGTGGCAGCAAGTTTTTGCCTGAGTCAGAGATAGTGGATGCCCTATTTTATGCCCACCAGGCAATGCAGCCATTAATAAAGATGCAAGAGGACCTCATATCAGAGATTGGCCTCAGCAAAAGGGAATTCATCAAGGCAGTGGATCTAAGTGAAGACATACTCCAGGAGGTGAGGGTGGCAGGGAGGCCTTTGCTGGAAGAGGTGATCACTACTGCCAGCAAAAAGGAGAGACAACTAAAGAGGGCATCTTCATATAAGGCAATAATGGAACAGGTCTCTGGCAGGTTTGAGGGGCAGGAAGCTATCGTGGCATCGGCCATAAGGGAGCTGGAAAAGAATATGGTGAGGGAGATGATCCTGGAGAAGGGCAGAAGGATAGATGGCAGATCCCTTACTGACATAAGACCCATTGAGTGCATGGTGGGGCTTTTGACAAGGGTGCACGGATCTGCCCTTTTCACCAGGGGGGAGACCCAGGCCCTGGTGCTTACCACCCTGGGCAGTGAGTTTGATGAGCAGAGGGTGGAGAGTATCTACGGTGATTATACCAGGTATTTTATGTTCCACTATAACTTCCCACCCTTCTCAGTGGGGGAGGTGAGGAGATTGGCAGGACCAGGCAGGAGGGAGATAGGTCATGGGGCCCTTGCCCAGCGTGCCCTTACCCCTGTTATGCCATCCCACGAGGACTTCCCTTATTGTGTGAGGGTGGTGAGTGAGATCTTAGAGTCCAACGGGTCTTCTTCCATGGCCAGTGTATGTGGAGGCTCTTTATCCCTTATGGATGCAGGGGTCCCTATTAAGGAGGCAGTGGCTGGTGTGGCCATGGGTCTGGTGATGGGAGATGAAAAGGTGGCAGTCCTCACAGATATAATGGGAGACGAGGACCACTATGGGGACATGGACTTCAAGGTGGCGGGTACCAAGGATGGAGTAACTGCCCTTCAGATGGATATAAAGGTGGAGGGCATTACCAAGGAGATAATGGAAAAGGCCTTGGCCCAGGCCAGGGAGGCAAGGCTCTTTATCCTGGACAAGATGAATTCAGTTATCTCAAGGCCCAGGCCAGAGATCTCCAAGTACGCTCCCACAGTAACCACAATATATGTTAAGCCAGAAAAGGTGAGGGAGATTATTGGTCCAGGCGGCAAGACAGTGAAGGATATATGTAATGTGTCCAACTGTAAGATAGAGCTCAGTGATAACGGAAAGGTGCTGATAGCTGGCCCTGACAAAGAGTCAACGGAAAAGGCCATTGAAATGATAAAGGCCCTCACCAAGGAGGCTGAGCTGGGAAAGATCTATACTGGCAAGGTGGTAAGGATCACTGACTTTGGGGCCTTCGTGGAGATATTACCCGGAGTGGATGGTCTTGTGCATATTTCACAATTGGACAAGAGACGTGTGGCAAAGGTGACAGATGTGGTGAGGGAAGGGCAAGACATCCCTGTTAAGGTCATAGAGATAGACCAGGAAGGCAGGATAAGGCTTTCAAGGAAGGCAGCCCTGGAAGAATTAGGGGAATATGTATAAAAAGACCATTCTTTCCAATGCAATTACCATTGCATCGGAGTCCATGGGATGGTCTAATTCAATGGTATTGGCAGTATGGATAAAACTGGGCTCCAGGGATGAAGCAGAGGGAGAGGAAGGGATCTGTCATCTCTTGGAGCACATGCTCTTTAAAGGCACACACAAGAGAGATGCAAAGGAGATAGCGAAACTCCTGGATTCCATAGGAGGGCTCTCTGACGCCCTTACCGGAAAGGAGTCCATGTGTTTCTACACAAAATTCCTTCCCAAGCACCTCCCCTTGGTTAAGGACATCACACTGGATATCCTCAAGAACCCAAGGTTTGACGAATCGGACCTGGCCTTGGAAAAGCAGGTAATATTCCAGGAGATCAAGACCATAGAGGATTCCCCAGAAGACCACATATATGACATCCTTGCCAAGGCCCTATTTGGAGAGCATCCCTTGGGAAGGCCAGTTATAGGTAGAAAAGAGAGCCTTAAGGCCATAACCAGTGATAGGCTCAAGGAGTTCTGGTCCTCCAGGGTCTCAGGCCACAATCTCTATATCTTTGGTGCTGGGAGGTGTCAGCATGATAAGTTGGTGGAGGAGTTTGCCCCTGAATTATTAAATATGAACAACAAAGGGGGGTCGTTGGAAAGAAAGGCCCCTGTTGCCAGGCATGGTATTGAGGTCTTGGAGAAGGATCTGGAACAGGTACATGTGTGCATAGGTTTTGAGGCCCCAGGGCTAAGGGAGGATTCAAGGGTAGTATGTGGTGTGTTGAGTTGTATCCTTGGCGGAAACATGAGCAGCAGGCTGTTTCAAAAGGTGAGAGAGGATGAAGGCCTGGTATACACAATATACACCTCCTATTACCCCTATTCTGATACTGGGGTATTTTCCATCTATTTTGCCACAGACGGAGACAAGGTGAATGAGGTAATGGAAATAGTGAAGGCCGAGCTTAAGGAACTCTGCGCATCAGGCCCCAGCCTGTCAGAACTGAGAAATGCCCAGGACTATCATGTGGCAGGGTTGTATCTGAACACTGAATCCCCTGAAAGTAGGATGTTCAGAAATGCAAAGATGGAATTGAATCTGGGCACCCATGTGAGTTTAGAAGAGCTGGAGGTAAAGGTGAGTTCCCTCACAAGGAAAGATATCCAGGAAATGGCCCACAAGATATTTAAAACCAACTCCTATGCCCTATGTGCCATAGGACCCATCAAGAAAGAATACATTAGTGGGGACCTGTTGTAGTGGTGACAAAGGTTCCAGTGAAACTCAAAAGGTTGAGTCACGGTTATGATTTGCCCCTTCCCAGATATGAGACACCAGGTTCCTCTGGTCTGGATTTGAGGGCCTGTGTAAAGGAAAGTATTGTCCTTGGACCCGGGGAGTATAGGATGATCCCCACAGGGATCGCCATAGCCCTGCCACCAGGCTATGAGGCCCAGATCAGACCAAGGAGCGGCCTTGCCATAAACCATGGAATAGGACTATTAAACAGCCCTGGCACTGTGGACTCTGATTACAGAGGTGAGATCAAGGTAATATTGATAAACTGGGGCAAGGAACCCTTTGAGATAAAGAGGGGGGATCGGATCGCCCAGATGGTGATATGTGAAGTGGTGAGGGCCGAGCCAGTGGAGATAACTGCCCTTGATGAGACAGAGAGAGGAGATGGAGGCTTTGGTCACACAGGGCTTGACTGAGAGAGGCAAAAAAGATCCCGCACTTAAAATGAGGGGGAAAAGAGAATATCAATGCTCCTGTTGCGGGAAAAAGCAGCCCTTCTGTTGGACCTGCAAGTGTGGATTTCAGATATGTAACACCTGCATGGAAGAAAACCTCTGGGGCATGACCTGCAGTGGTGTCCTGTGGGAATGTCCAGATTGTGGTGAGCACAGGCCTTTTTGAGGTGAGGGTTGAAAAAGGCTGGATCAAGGTCCCTCATTTACCTGCTGATATGGGTGGTAATATCCTCTTGTGCAGAGGTTCCACTTACCCACAGAAGGTCCCTGGCCTTAATAAGTAATGAGCAGCTTGTTGCCCTTAGTCTAAGGCAATATGAAGAGATCCTTAAGACCCACAAGGTCTCCACTGACAAAGAAAAGGTCTCAATGGTAAAAAGGGTGGGGCAGAGGATTTCCAGGGCAACAGAGGCATTTTTGAGGGAATCAGGGTTTGAACACAGGATCAAGGATCTCCAATGGGAGTTTACCCTGTTTGATGACGACAAAGTGGCCAATGCCTGGTGTTTACCAGGGGGCAAGGTGGGTGTTTACACAGGTATCTTGAAATATACCAGGAATGAAGCAGGGCTTGCAGTGGTGATCGGGCACGAGGTGGCCCATGCCATTGCAGAACACGGAAATGAAAGGCTTAGCCAAGGACTCCTATTGGAATTTGGAGGGGCAGTACTCTCAGCTGCCCTTTCTCAAAGGCCTGCTGCAACAAGGCAGCTCTTTGACCTGGTCTATGGCATAGGTGCATCCATAGGCCTTGTGTTGCCTTACAGCCGCCTACACGAGGAAGAGGCTGATAGAATTGGCCTTGTGCTCATGGCCAGGGCTGGGTATGACCCAAGGGAGGCTGTGGGATTCTGGGAGAGGATGAGGGCAGATGAAAAGACAAGGCTCCCACAGTTTTTGAGTACCCATCCGGCACCGGATACCAGGATTGCCTATATAAGGTCCTATATCCCAGAGGCCATGAAATATTACAGGCCTAATCCTTAGGGAAGCTTATATGCCCATAGACTTGTGGCAGTTTAAATAAAGATCTGGGCCAGAAGAGGCCTCTGGCCCGAAAGATAAGTTATTTCTGGAGTTGAGGCACTATACTTTCAAAATAGTCCAGGACCTCTGGATTTACAAGGGCATCCCTGTTGGTGACCGGCCTTCCATGTATTATGTTGGTCACCGCACTTTCCACCTTTTTCATATTGAGGGTATATGGCGCACCTGGCATCTCCATTATTATAGCAGGGACATGCCTGGGGGACGCATTTTCCCTCAAGGCAACCTTAATCTTTTGCTTTAGCTGGTCATCGAGGGTGTAGCCTTCGTTCAACTTTACAAAGAGGATAATTCTCTGATCCCCTTCCCAGTTTTGACCAATGGCGAGGCTGTCAGCCACCTCAGGGAGCTTTTCCACCACATTGTATATCTCTGCGGTGCCAATGCGCACACCAGATGGCTTAAGGGTGGCGTCAGAGCGGCCATAGAAGGTAATACCTCTTGTGTCACTGTGCATTACTATGTAATCTCCGTGCCTCCAGACCCCTGGAAAGTGCTCAAAGTAAGCTGCCCTGTATTTGGAGCCATCGGGATCATTCCAGAAGTACAACGGCATGGAGGGAGATGGGGCCTCACATACCAGTTCCCCCTGCTGGTCCCACACATGGTTTTTGTTTTCATCATAGGCCTTAATCTTCATCCCAAGGCCTGGGCTTTGCAGTTCACCGGCGTATACAGGTAGGATGGGGCTACCTATGGCAAAGCAGCCATTAATGTCTGTACCCCCTGAAATGGAGTTAAAGTGTAGATCAGACTTTATTTCACTATATATGTATCTGAAACCCTCTGCTGACAGTGGTGATCCTGTCTGGGATATCTGCCTCAGGGAAGATAGGTTATAGAGCTTCCCAGGGCTGACCCCTTGGGCCCTCAGGGCATTCACATAACTGGCACTCAAGCCAAAGATGGTTATACCCAAGTCCTGTGCCAGCTTCCACATGGCAGCAGCATCTGGATAAAGGGGATTGCCATCATACAGTACAATGGTGGCCCCTGCGGCAAGGGAACTTAAAAGCCAGTTCCACATCATCCAGCTACAGGTGGTGATATAAAAGATTGTATCCTCCCTCTTGAGGTCACTGTGGATAATGAGCTCTTTTAAGTGGTTTATGAGGACCCCGGGTCCCTGGACCATGCACTTGGGCTTGCCAGTGGTCCCGGAGGAGAACATGATATACACAGGGTGGTCAAAGGGAAGCTGCTCAAAGGGGATTTCCATGCCTTTCTGGGGGAAAAGAAAATCCTGTAACATTATACCATTGGGGAGGGCACTTAAGTCTGGTCTGTTACCCGTATATTCCACCACAACCACCTTCTCCAAGGTGGGGATGCCTCTTGCCACCTCCACTGCATTTTCAAAGGCATTGAATTCCTTGCCCTTATAAAAGTATCCATCCACGGTAAACATAACCCTGGGCTCCACCTGGCCCAGCCTGTCCAAGGCTGCCTGAGGTCCTATGTCTGTGGCGCAGGAGGACCAAACCGCACCAATACTGGTGGCTGCCAGCATGGCAATGGCCGTCTCCATGAGATTTGGCATATAGCCCACTACCCTGTCACCAGGCTTTATCCCCAGGTTTTTCAAAGCCCAGGAGATGCGGGCCACGGTATCATAAAGCTCCCTGTAAGTGATCTGGGAGGTCTTTCTGGTCTCGCCCACAAACTTCATTGCTATGTGGTCATCCCTGTATCTAAGCAGGTTCTCAGCAAAATTTAACCTGGCACCAGTAAACCACCTGGCCCCTGGGAATCTCTTTAGATCGTCCACCACCTGCTCATATCCTTGGCTGGCCTTGATCCCAACAAAGTCCCAAACCGCTGCCCAGAAGTCAGGGATCTCTTCAACGGACCATTGGTAGAGGTCCCAATAGTCCCTGAATTCCTTGCCATACCTCTGATTCACATAGGCAATGAACCTGGTCATGTTTGCTTTTTTTATAATCTGATCTGATGGAGTCCAAAGGGGGACCTTGTCTGCCATATCCTACCTCCTTTTGGGATATCAATGGGGTGGTTTTTAACTATGGCCATTGATACTTTAACTTTTCTAAAAAGTCATTTACATTTTTTCAAAGATAATCCCCTTGGGAGGCGAATCCTATCTACTCCTTGGTAAATTATTTTAACGGGCCGTTCCGGAAAGAAGGCCTGTGAATTGTGAATAGTCCTCTTAAAACACAGGGTCCGTGTAAGGGTCTTTCCCATCAGGGCATAAGGGAATGAGGAAGTTTGGCAAGTAGGGACTTTGGGCCTGCATGGCCATGTAAGGGAGGGGGTTAATCTAGGCAGTGGACAAAGTCTGGGCCTTTGATATATGGAAAGGATCTAGTTTGAGACAGAAGGGGAGACATGGGATTAGAGAATACTATTACGGGGCAGATACTTTTGACACACCTGATGGAAGGTAGCCTGAAATGTGGCAATGAGATAGCCATTCTCATTGATCAGACCCTCACCCAAGATGCCACAGGGACTTTGGTCTTTTTGGAGTTTATGGAACTGGGTCTTAAAAGGGTTAAGACCAAGAGGTCGGTGAGCTATGTGGATCATAATACCTTGCAGACCAGTTTTGAGAATGCCGATGATCACGAGTTCTTGAGGACCGCTGCCCAGAGGTTTGGCGTATTCTTCTCCAGGCCAGGGAATGGCATCTGTCATCAGATCCATCTGGAGAGATTTGCAAGGCCAGGGGAGACCCTTTTGGGATCTGACAGCCATACACCAACTTGCGGCGCCTTGGGGATGCTGGCCATTGGTGCTGGGGGCATGGAGGTTGCCCTGGCAATGGCAGGGGTCCCCTTTTACATGAAGGTCCCAAAGGTATGTGAGGTCTATTTAAAAGGCAGGCTGCCTAAATGGGTTAGTGCAAAGGATGTGATCCTGCACCTGTTAAAAAGACTTACTGTGAAAGGCGGGGTTGGCAGGGTAATGGAATACACAGGCCCTGGGGTAAAGGAGCTGACAGTTTACGAAAGGGCAACAATAGCCAATATGGGGGCTGAACTGGGGGCATGGACAAGCGTATTCCCCTCGGACGAGGTCACCCAGGAGTTTCTGAGGGCCCAAGGCAGGGCCTCAGACTGGAAAGCCCTATCCCCTAAACCAGGTGCCCAGTACAGTGAGAGGGTGGAGATTGACCTTTCATCCCTGGAGCCCTTGATTGCCCTTCCCCATAGCCCAGACAATGTGGTTCCAGTAAAGGAAGTAGTGGGTACCAAGGTTCAACAGGTAGCCATTGGGAGCTGTACCAATTCTTCCTATAGGGACCTAAAGATGGTCTCTCTGCTCCTCAAAGATAGAAAGATACATCCTGAGGTAAGCCTGGTAATTAGCCCTGGGTCCAGAGCCGTGTTTTTGAAGCTCTTGGAGGATGGCTCCATTGAAAACATGGTGAGGGCAGGGGCAAGGATACTGGAGCTTGCCTGCGGCCCATGCATAGGGATGGGCCAGGCGCCTCCTTCAGGGGGGGTAAGTATCAGGACCTTTAATAGGAATTTTAAAGGGAGGAGTGGCACAAAGGATGCCATGGTTTATCTCTCCAGCCCTGAGGTGGCAGTGGCTGCGGCCATTCATGGGAGGATTGTGGAGCCAGCTATCTTGGGAGAATACCCGGAGATAAAGGAACCAGACAGGTATGTTGTGGACGATACCATGATAATTGCTCCTTCCCCTGAGACCAGTGATGTGGAAATAAAGATGGGGCCCAATATCAAAGCCCTCCCCCACCTGGAAGAACTCCCCGATGAACTCCTGGCAAGGGTGGTGCTCAAGACAAAAGATAACATAACCACCGATGACATATTACCAGGCGGTGCCAGGATATTACCCCTTAGGAGTAATATCCCTGAGATTAGTAAGCATGTATTCTCCCAGTTGGATCCAGATTTTCTAAAAAGGATAATGGCAGCAGGGAATGGAATCATAGTGGGAGGTGAAAACTATGGACAGGGGAGCAGCAGGGAACATGCTGCCCTTGCACCAAGGTATCTAGGTATAAGACTTGTCCTTGCAAAGAGCTTTGCTCGACTCCACAGGGCAAATTTGATCAATTTTGGGATAATTCCAGGCCTGATAACAAATGAGGCCTATGACATGCTCCAATTGGAGGATGAGATCTCCATTTCGTCCCTTAGGTCCATTGTCTTAAATTCTGATAAATTAATTGTTGAAGTACAAAGGGAAAGCCTTAAAATCCCCGTGATGTTGGATCTCACCCTTAGAGAAAGACAGATTGTCCTCAAAGGGGGCATCCTAAACTATTACAAAGGTCTACTAAATAATATGTCAGGGGTAGAAAAGGTATGAAGCCACAGAGGATAAGTTGGGATGCCAAAGGCAAGCCCTTGGTACCTGAACATCCCATAATATGTTTTATAGAGGGTGATGGAACTGGGCCTGAGATATTTAAAGCCACAAGGCCAGTACTGGATGCGGCTGTACATAAGGCATACAATGGAAAAAGGCAGATCCAATGGTTAGAACTCCTTGCCGGGGAAAAGGCCGAGAGGGAACTTGGCCCTGGGAATAGGCTTCCAGAGGATACCATTAACAAGCTGGATTACTATGGGATTGCCCTTAAGGGCCCCCTCACCACCCCTGTGGGAGGGGGCTTTAGATCAATAAATGTGACAATAAGGCAGAGGCTGGATCTATATGCCTGTATCAGGCCTGTAAAATACATAGAAGGAGTCCCATCCCCCATAAGACATCCTGAAAGGGTGAACCTGGTGATCTTTAGGGAAAATACCGAGGATGTTTATGCAGGGGTGGAATGGCCTGCAGGGGAGAAGACCACCATAGAAGTAATAACAGTGATAAACGAGAAGTTAAAGGCAAAGGGAAAGGAGACCATCTCCACAGATTGCGCCATCGGGATCAAACCCATGAGTAGGTTTGGTGCACAGAGGCTGGTGGAAAAGGCCATCATGTATGCCATTGAAAACCACTGCCCCAGCGTGACCTTGGTCCATAAGGGAAACATAATGAAGTTTACAGAGGGGGCCTTCAGGGACTGGGGCTATGAGCTGGCAAGGGAGAAGTTTGGTGAATTTACCATAACCGAACAGGAGGTGGAAGGGGGACACCACGGTGTTGCTCCAGAGGGTAAGGTGGTAGTGAAGGATCGGGTTGCTGATGCAATGTTTCAACAACTGATCCTGAGGCCTGAGGAGTATAGTGTGCTGGCAACCCCCAATCTCAACGGCGATTATCTATCAGATGCTGCTGCAGCCCTTGTGGGCGGGCTGGGCATGGCGCCTGGGGCAAATATAGGTGATACCTGTGCAGTCTTTGAGGCAACCCATGGATCAGCACCCAAATATGCAGGGCTGGACAAGGTGAATCCCTGTTCCCTGATCCTATCCGGGGTTGAGATGTTAAGGTTTATGGGGTGGAGCAAGGCAGGAGATTTGGTTATGGAGGCCTTAAAGAGGGTAATTGCTGAAAAAACAGTAACCTATGATCTGGCAAGGCAGATGCAAGGGGCAAGGGAGGTCTCTTGTTCCCGTTTTGGTGGGCTATTGATAGAGGCAATGGAAAAGATTGAATCTCAGGAGTGACTTAATTAGAGATCCCTATTTTTTCATTGGCCTTTAACTGAATAATGGCCTGGACACAAGGAGGGCACTTGATGAGTGCAAGGCCTCTTGTTGAATATAGCGAGGAGATGAAATTGATTCTGGATACATTACAGGACCTTTATTACGAAACAGACCTCAGGGGAAGATTTGTATTCCTGAACAAAGCATGTGAGAAAATAACAGGGTTCAAGCCCGAGGAACTCCTGGGCAGGATTTACGATATAATCACCACCAGGGAAGTGGCCAGCAATGTCTTTTCCCACTTTAATCGGGTATTTGTGACAGGAGAAAATGCCACAGACATTGAATTCCCCATAGTTAAAAAGGGCGGTGAGATATCCTATGTATCTTCATCGGTTTCTTTGATTAGGGATGATAAAGGGAAGAGGATTGGGTTTAGGGGCATCATTAGAGATATTACCAGGACAAAGGAGCTGTATCAGAGAGTCCTGGATTCGGAGGAGATGTACAAGACCATTTTTGATTCCGCTGCCAATGCATTCTTTGTTATTGAGAGGGATGGCCATATCTCCCATGTAAACAGCCAGGGGTGTGCAATCTTGGGTCTGGGCAGGGAAGAGGTGGAAAATAAGCTGAAATGGTACGATGTGGTCCATCCCGATGACATACCCTTGTTGATGGAGCGCTGGACCAGGAGGCTCAGCTTAAAGGATACAACCATTGCCACTTATGAGATAAGGCTTAAGACACCAGGTGGCTACAGATGGGTCTACATGTCAGTGGGTTTTATAAAAAAGGGAGAAAGGACCATTGCCTCCCTATTTGATATCCACGAGAAGAAACAGGCCCAAGAGGAATGGAGGAGGAGGGAGGAGAGCTTCAGAAAGGCCTTGGAGGCCTCTCCCATACCTGTGGTGATATATGACCCATCCCTTGTCCTTGTCTTTGCAAACTCTGCCTTTGAATCCACCTTTGGCTTTGAGAGGGAAGAGGTGCTGGGAAGGCATCTCTCCGCCCTTTCCCATATTCCCCCTGACAGGATAGAAGAGGCCCAGTCCCTTGTGCAAGAGCTCTATGACAAAGGGGTGGTAACAAACTTTAGGACAAAGAGATCCACTAAGGCAGGAGAGCTCCTGGATGTTTTAATAAACGGTGCTGCCTTTAAAGCCCCGGAAGGAAGGCCCGAGGGATTAATAGTTTATCTCTTTGACATTACGCAGCAGCAGAGACTAGAGACCCAGATGAGGCAGGCCATGAAAATGGAGGCCTTGGGCCAGGTGACCAGTGGTGTTGCCCATGATTTTAACAATATACTCCAGGCCATATATGGGTTTTCTCAGGTTATGTTGTTGGGGAAGGAACCCTCTCATCCTGATTACCGCAAGCTAAAGGCCATTGAAGAGTCCTGCGAAAGGGCTAGGGACCTGATCTATAACCTGCTCATGTTCTCCAGGAAACAGGATACCACTCTAAAACCAACAAACCTGAATAGGGAACTAAAACAATTCTATGGCCTGTTAGAAAGACTGATTCCCAAGACAATCAAGATAGGTATGGATCTTCAGAAGGATCTGAGGCTGATTGAGGCTGATCCTTCTCAATTACAGCAGGTGGTAATAAACCTGGCTGTGAACGCAAGGGATGCCATGCCCCATGGTGGTGTCCTCCACATTGAGACAAAGAATGTGTACCTTGGAGAGGAGTATTGTAAAGAGCATCTGGGGTTTAGGCCTGGTTATTATGTGCTTCTGAGTGTGTCTGATACCGGGGTGGGCATACCAGAGGATGTAATTGAAAGGATCTTTGATCCATTTTTCACCACAAAAGAGCCGGGGAAAGGCACTGGTCTGGGCCTCAGCACTGTATATGGCATTGTAAAAAGGCATTCAGGGAGCATCCACTGCTATAGCAAACCAGGCCAGGGAACCACCTTTAAGATCTATTTCCCAGCCCTTTCCATGAACCATGTGTCACCAGAGGAGGTAAAGGGGCAGGTGGATCTCCCCAATGGTAAGGGTGAGACCGTATTGGTGGTGGACGATGAGGTCTCAATCCTGGAGCTCTTGAGCCAGACTCTCTCCAAGGCCAATTACACTGTGATAGTAGCAGGCACAGGAGAGGAGGCCCTGGAGATCTTCAGGGCCAGGCCTGGGACCATAGACCTTGTATTACTGGATATTGACATGCCCGGGATGGGTGGCATTGCCTGTCTAAAGGAGCTAAGAAAGATTAGAAGGGATGTAAAGGTAATTATTGCCAGTGGCTATGCTGCAGACAAAGAGATCAGGGGGCAACTGGAAGGGGAGGATGTGCCATATCTGTTGAAGCCCTTTGACCTCTCAGAGATGTTGAAGTCCATGAGGAAGCTCCTGGATCACTAGACCAAGGGCTAATTATTTGTCAGGTCTTAGGTCCGTTAAAGAGTATTCCCTTAAAAGCCCTGGGGAAACTTGTCTAGTATTTTGTTACACTAATGAACAATAGGGGGAAGGTATGGGACTCACTGCAAGGGATATCATGGAAAGTGACTTTATTAAAATAAATAAAGATGCCTATGTGAGTGAGGCTGCAAGGTTGATCTTTTATAGCAAGCCAAGGGGCACTGGATTTAAACCCCTGGGGATATTGGTGGTGGATGAGATGGATAGACTGGTGGGGGTTATATCCATGAAGGATATCCTGTTTCACCTCAGGCCTTTCTTTATGAATTATGAGCTGGAGAGTTATGGGATCTCTGAAGAGGAGCTAGAATCCCACTTGCACCACTTTGACAACCTCAGGGTGGAGCAGGTGATGTCCTCTCCTGTGGTAACAGCAAGCCCTGAGGAGAGTATACTGGTTCTGATGGATAAAATGACCAAGCGCCGTGTGAGGCGAATCCCTGTATTGGATGGAGACAAGATACTGGGAGTAGTTTATCTTTCTGACATATTTTATCACGTCTGCAAAACCTGGCTAAAGATATAGCCAGGGGTTAGATGGGCCTTTTGTATTTTAAGGAGGGCCCTATGTACTCATCATTTGTTGGATACCAGCAGGTTTATAGATCCACTTAGATATGGTGCAGGATTAATAGGTACACCCCTGTATTGCACCTCATAGTGCAAATGAGGACCTGTGCTATTGCCTGTGGTGCCCACCATACCTATTTTTTCCCCTTTTTGAACATGTTGGCCTTTCCTGACGAGGACCTTGCTCAAATGGGCATACTTTGTGACTATGCCATTACCGTGGTCAATCTCCACATACTTACCATAATCCACCTGATAGGATACAGTCCTTACCACCCCATTTCCGGTAGCCTTAACCGGACTCCCATACGGTGCCCTGATGTCCACGCCCCTATGAAACTCGCTGTGTTCTGAAAAGGGTGCAGACCTCCTGCCATAAGGAGAGGAAATGGTACCGCTCACTGGCCAGATGGAGGGTATGGACTCCAATCTTATTTTCTGGGATTCCAGATACCTTCTGAATTCCTTCTTTGATTCTTCCAGTCGGGTTAGTTTGTTGTGCATCTCCTCAAGGGCAGTGTTAATCCGCACCATAAGCTCCTCTTGGGTGACCTTGGTGAGGTTGTCAATATCAATGGGATTGCTGTCAGAGCCACCTATTCCCAGTGCCTCTGATTCCGGGGTTGCCTTAGGCTTTGCCCCTTTTACCAGTGTGAGCACGATCTCTTCCACCTGTGTAACCCTAATAAGGCTCTCTTTTACCTCGGCGAGCTTGTTGGCCAGGGTCAGAAGGTGTTCCATATTTTTGAAGGCCTCTTCTTCCTTCTTGGCCATCTCCTTTTGACTGACCTCTATAACTGTCTTATTGGCCTCACGGAGTTTTTTCTTAAGCTTGAGATAGTCCTTAAAAAACAACGACATTCCAATAAAGGTGCAAAGGCCTAAGATGATCAAGATCCTGGTGGTGTGGTGGGACAGCTTGAAATGTCTTATCATCTCTTTGCCTTCAGCCAAAAGGATAACATTGATCCTTCCCATCTCTGGCCTCCTGGGCTCAAGGTTTGTGAGCTAATACCACAAAAGGACCCAGTGATCAACCAAAAATTGGCAAGGTTTTTGAACGCCACCCAATCCCTTGGCCTTGATGGGATACATCACTAGTTGCTGGTAAAAACAAGGGGCAAGGCCCTTCCCGTGGCCGTGTCCTTAGGCCTGGCTGGTGAAAGAATAAAAAAGGGGATAGTTACTATCCCCTTTTTTGTGGATCCAGACTGTAAGTCAGCTGGTTATAAAAATAGGCACCTTCGTAATGGATTATTTCTTTGCCATCCTTCTTTCTTTTAGCTTATCACCGAGCCCCAGGGTCTTTGCTGTCTTTCTCCTTTTTGCTGTAAGTGCCTTTGCTGCCAAGGGCTGTCTGGCACCAAAACCCCATTTCTTCCTGTATTCCTTTGCAGTAAGCCCATGAGTCTTGAGGTGCCTGTTGGTTATTTGTTTGAATTCCTTTCCACACTCAAGGCAAATCACCTTGTTCCTTTGGATAGAAAGCTTTGGCTGGCCTGTGAGGTCAACAACTTTTTCGACCTCTTCCTTTACCTCCACCTCCTGCACCACATCGCCCTCTTCCTTTGTCTGAATCTCTTTCAGGACCTGGAAGGTCTTTCTTAGAAATTGCTCTATCTCATCCGCAGACATGGTGGCATGAGATGATTGGGCCATGGCTATTTCTGCAGCCATTTCCGTTAAAGTCTTTCCCATTGCTACACTCCTCCTTTATTGAAAATAAAAACTTTTTGCACCTGAAAATTAACTCACGCCTTTCCTGTTTGCAAGAAAAATTTTAATTGACAAAAAAATTTTTTTGAAAGTTTTTTTGTATGGAATATACAATGCTGTTTATCGTTTTAGAACACATCCTTTGAAAAAGGTATGCAGGAAGACCCTCACAGTTCTTATAAGCTCTTACCAAAGCCGTTGAGATAGCCAGGAAGAAATACCAAAAAAAGGCACCACAAGACTCCCAAGAGTTACATCTCATTGAAGGCTATAATCAGATTGTGATCTTAGCCACACTCATCTCAAGATACATAGATACCATAGGCAAGTAGAACTTGAGGCAAGATACCAGCAAGGGGCAAGGGCTTGGACCTGGGTATAAATATCACCATCAGGGGGAGGGCGCCATAAGGAACTCATGGACTGGTCTTAGGTCTTCCCATTAAAATAGCACCAGGCCCTGTCCTGGAGCTTGGGACAATCCCCACCACTTCGTAAGTGTATCACTTCGTAAGTGTACTTTTGTTCCTACCCTTTCTGTCATTTCCACCGCACCCCTGTCATTTCGACCGCAGCGAGAAATCCTGTAGTTTTCACCTAAGGAAGAGTCTCCTCCCTGAACCTTTAAATCTCAAACCTGCACTCCTATAAGATTTCTCCTCACTTCGTTCGTCGAAATGACAATACCCTTTGATGGCATAGGACCTATTACATTGCTGTCATTTCCAATGAGTCCTTCTGTCATTTCCACCGCAGGGAGAAATCTTTGCCATTTCCGAGCACCCCCTCTGCCATTTCCAGCGCAGCGAGAAGTCCTGTAGTTCAGAGCGCAGCGAGGGATCTTACCTCCACCATTTTCCTAAATTCTCATCTTTTTACTGAGTGTAACATCTAAGGGATTAAAGATGTTTTTCTATTTTTAGTCAACTCCTGGACAAATTATTAATCATAATATATTTTACTCTTTGGATTCCTTAGGATTAGGGATGTGTCTTCACAGTATATTTGCTCCCTAAAAGGGTCTTTAATCTCGCGAATACTATCATGGCAACAAATGTTAGGAAAAGATACCCCTCGAG